>SDBV01000471.1_pt1 | contig 57665 bp, 35 predicted proteins | sample 2277081 | NCBI WGS metagenome assembly SDBV01 (sample SAMN10402039, study PRJNA504765) | marine sediment metagenome | isolation source: marine sediment core GS10_PC15, 223 cmbsf | place: Arctic Ocean: Southern Knipovich Ridge | collected 2010
GCAGCACGGCGTGGAGCAACGCGTGCGTGCATTCGTGCCGCAGGTCGGTTGGCAATTCGCGGCTCCAATAGGCAAGAACCTGTCCCGGCCCTTGTCGCTTGACGTACAGAGCACGCCGGTAGGGTACCTTGGGTAAGTGTTGTCGGAGATAGCTGGAGTAGCTGCTCTTGGTGCGAAACAGGTAGATTTCGATGGGCTCTCGGGCCCGGGGAACCCCCAGGCTGTGGTGAAGATCCTCCTGGAGTTGGGCCAGTTGCCGCAGCAGATTCTCTCGTCCGGCCAAGGGAAACTCGGCCCGCACCACGAACGGTCCGCAGACCTTCCAATCGACCCAGCGATTGGCCGGCCCGTCCGCGCAACACCGCGGCAAGTGGCCGCTGAGCGCCAGAGCCGCGCCCAAGGCGCACGCCAAGGCGAAACAGATTGCCTGCCGGATCGGTTGCATCAGCCTGCCTTCTTCCGTCGAAACCAGCCGCCAATTCCCGATAAACCGGGCCCTTTGCCCGGGGACCGTTTGCTTGGCGGAGCGACTGCCTTGCCGTCGGCCACCACGGCCGGGTTGCGGCAACAAAGGTCCACGGCCGCCGATTCGCCAATCAGCCGGGCGACACGGTCGAATGCCCGGCGTATCAGCGGCCGGCGCGATTTGGCCCCATGGGCGTCGGTGGCGATGAAGTGGACCAGCCGCTGTTGAATCAGCCATTGGGCAAGTTTTTGCACCTCGGGCCCAAACGTTCCCACCACGGCGCCGGCGGTCACCTGCAACAAGCAGCCAGCCTCGACCAGCGGCCGCAGCAGGCGACGGTTTCCCAGCACACCCAGATTACGCTCCGGGTGCGACAGGATGCCGACCATTCCAATGGCATGAAGGTCCGAGAGCACCCCCTCTAAGGGCAGGTAGAGGTCGTGCGGCAATTCCAACAGGACATGGCGGCGTCGATCGGCCAGGGTGAGCACCTCGCCGCTTTGAAGCTTGGCGATCATTTCGGGTTCGATGCGGACGTCGGCCCCCGGCAACACCCGCAACGGCACGTCGTGTTGTCGCAGGAACTGCTGCAACCGGGCCGTCTCGGCGCGAATCGCGTCTCCATGGTTTTGCCCGTGGGAACCAAGCTGATGGGGGGTGGCGATGATCGACGAGATCCCGTCGTCGACGGCCAGCCGGGCCATGGCCAGAGTTTCGTCCCAACCGGCCGAGCCATCGTCTATCTTCGGCAGCAGATGACAGTGGATGTCGACAAAGGGGAGGTCGACAAACGCAGGAGGATCCGGCACAGTGACTTCCTTTGCACGGCTTCTTCTCCGCCAAACGCCTTTTTTGCCCGCCAAAGAGGGCACGTCGCGGCGGCGGCGGCTCGAAAAGTTGCCGGAGATTAGGATGCTCTCTGGTCGCCGTCAAGAGCAGTCGGCCGTGTCGACGCCTGTCACAGCCCGCATCAACACCCTAAAGGAGGTTAGGAAGTTAGGAGGTTAGGGTTGCGAGGACAAACCTAATCCCCTCACCCCCTCACCCTCACCCCCTTACCCTCTCACCCCCTAATCCCCTAACCCCCTAATCCCCTTCGGTCGCGGCCACGCCTCGCTGGGTTTCTTGTGCATGTAATGATCGGTCGCGCCCGTTTGCCAAAGCGGGAGTTTTGGCGTATCGGTTCTTTTATGGCCCAACTGCGCTTGACGTCCCCGGGTGGAGTTTGGTAGCCTCTCGCCCTCGTCGGCGGCGGTATGCGCCGCCCTCTGGCACCGTCGGAGTAGGCAATGGAATCTGCATCCATAGGGCCCATCGCGGTCTATCTTCCGGAGAAGGTCGAGGACAATGCGCAGTTGGCGGCCGAGTTCCCCAAGTGGAACATGGATTTGATCTACAAGAAGACGGGCATTCGGGTGCGGCACGTCGCGGCGGCCGATCAGTGTGCTTCCGACCTGGGAGTCGCCGCGGCGGAGAAACTCTTCGCCCAGCATCAGATCGATCGGCGTTCGATCGACTTCCTGCTGTTTTGCACCCAGACGCCCGATTATCCGTTGCCGACCACCGCCTGCCTGATCCAGGACCGGCTGGGTCTGCCGACCTCGATCGGGGCGTTGGATTTCAACTTGGGTTGTTCGGGTTTCGTATACGGGCTGTCGCTGGCCGACGGCTTGATCCGCAGCGGAGCGGCCCGCCGGGTGCTGTTGATCACGGCCGAGACGTATTCGAAGTACATCGATCCGACCGATCGTTCGTTGCGCACGATCTTCGGCGACGGTGCGGCGGCCACGTTGATCGAAGCCGGCCGCCAGCCTTCCTTGGGCAGTTTCATTTTTGGGACCGACGGCCGGGGCGCCCACGCGTTGATGGTCACCAAGGGCGGGGCCCGGCCTGCGGCCGACGCGCTGCAGCCACAGAAGCGAAAGCGGTGGCCCAGCAGCCTCTACATGGACGGTCCGGAACTGGTCAAGTTCACCCTCGACGTGGTCCCGCCGCTGGTCGACCGGCTGCTGTTCGAAACGCAATGGACCCGGCGCGACGTGGACATGTACCTGGTACACCAGGCGACGTTTTTCATGCTCGAGCACCTTCGGGCCCGACTGCGGCTGGACCAAGAGCGGATCCCGGTGGCGCTGGAGGAGTACGGCAACACGGTCTCCTCGACGATCCCGCTGTTGATCCACGACTTGCGTGCCGCCGGCCGGCTTCGGCCCGGCAAGCAGACGCTGTTGGTCGCCTTCGGCGTGGGGCTCTCCTGGGCCGGCTGCGGCTGGACCGAGACCTGGGAGGCCCGGCAAGGCCAAACCGGGTGGAAGAAGGCGGCCTGAACGGGTTTTCGGCGATCGGCAGCGCCGACATAAAGCGAAAACTCCTTACAGGCATGAACCGCCGGCTGCGCGATCCGCACTGCGGGATGCTGTTCTTGTTTTCGGACCAACGCTGGCGTCAAGATACGCCGATTCGTGGCGAATACTTGTAGGGAGGCAAGGTTCTCACGGTTTTCAAAAAAGGTCCTTCAGGAATTCTCGTGGCTCCATTTCGGCTCCGTCGAAGCTGACCGCACGGAGAAGTACGGGTTCCTCTTCTCTGTTTCCACGTCTTCTGAGCATCGTGAACAGAGAAGCAGGCGTTCGTGTGCTACAATGAGTGTAAATCACTGCGCGATGGCTGCCTATGGTAAGATACTAGAGGAACCCGTACTTCTGCTGTCGAGCCTGTACGCCAGCGCCGGATGAACGCCATTTCCAGGCCGCGCGGCAGAAAATGGGACGCTGTCAATCCAGGCCCGCTGAATCGGACCACTACAAGCCCTCGGGAATGATCCGGGCCAGCGCCCCGGGCGATTGACTATCGCCCCTTAGGGCTATGGGCCGCGTACGTGGCTTCTGCCGGATCGGGGTCGGTCATGGTGTGTCGGGTGGAGCCGGCAAAGCCGGCCCTGCGGTCCCACAGATATCTTTTCGCCGTCGAGCATGGTAAATCAAAACGCCGCTGAGCAGACCGATCGCAAGCAGCACGGCGCTGCCCGGCTCAGGCACAATCGTGGGCATCGTCGCAGCACCGAAAACGCCGCCAATGATATTCCTGACGAATTGGCCGGTACCGGCGTCGGTGTCGATCGTGATCAGCTCCCCGTTGCCCGTCGCGCCGTACAACGTATCTCCCAGAAAATCCAAACCATACACGTTCGAATAGCCGATCGATCCTACCAGAGCGCCGGCACCCGTGGCGGGATCGATGCGTACCAGGTCGTCAAGGTCCGTGGAGCCTTCCGCCGCCATGTACAGAGCCCCGTCGGGCGCAAAGGCCATGTCGCCGCTGGCGGAAAACCCGGTCTCCCCCACGACCGTGGCCCCTGCCGTGAGCGGATTCACCATCACGAGGCGTTGCCTAGCCACATAGAGCGTGCCGCTGGGGTCGAAATCCATCGAATTCCAGCCGCCCGGGTCTTCCAGCTTCAACGGGCCGACCAAGTCGACCGCGGCCGAGTTGGTGTCGATCCGATAGAGATCGGCTTGGCTGGTGACGCCCAGCAAAAGCCCGCCGGGAGACATCGCGATCTCAAAGAAACTGACGTCGGTTGTGCCTATCAGCATTTGGCTTCCGGTGGAGACGTCAATCGTCCACAGATCCCGATCCGCCGTGATGACCCACAGTTCGTCTGCCGTAGCAAAGGCCGGCCAGGCCAACACGGCTAGCACGGCCAGGGCGAGCGCCCGGCAACGCCACGTCAGATGGTTCTTGTCGCGATAGTGCATGGTTTTTCCTCCGAGGTGAGAGTGTCGCAACGCCGGCCGTGCCTGCCGAATAGGGGTCGGTTACATCGAGTGCCGTCCAGCGCGGCCGCGCCGCGCTGAACGTGCATAGGCGAGAAGTCCCAGAAAAGGCGATGCCCAGCAGCGTGATACTGGACGGCTCGGGGATCGGCGAGTAGGTCAGGTCGTCGAAGAACAGTCCATGGTCTCCCGGAACGGATACCTCAAAAGTGACGTACGCAATCTCCGCCGCGCTGACCGAAGCGACACTTCCGGGCGTCGTGAAACGGTTGGTGACGGTCATCGAGTCGACCAATACGTCCGTGCCGTCGAACCCCCGCATCGAGGCGTCGACAACATAAGGGCTGAAATCCACGCGAATGGGGTCGATTCCCGCAGGGATGCCTATATCGGCAGTGTCTCCGGCATGGATGCTGTACTGCGCGGGGCCCCAAACGGAGGCGTCCGGGCCGGACCAGTACACGCCTTCAGGATCCGTGGTCGAAAACGAGATTCCGTAGCCCGCCAATTGGCCCGTCAAGACGGTGTAGCGTCCCGTCGGTGCCCCGGGCAAGGAGGGGCCGAAGTCGATAGCGACCGTCACTGCGTTGGCTTGGTGCGGACAGCCAAAGCCGATCGCAAGACTTGTCAAGATCGTAGCAAGAGTACTCGTGGGGTGGTAAGGTCTCCAGGGGGAAAACATCACGCTGCCTCACTGTTGAAAAAAGAATAACTCTACCGGTGCAAATCGCAGCAACCCGCCGGCCCCATGCCAACAGCCGGCCCGTGCCCCGTGAGTGTTATTATTGCTGGCTGGAATGACGATGTACACGATTTTGCGCCCCTACAATGCACAAAACCCGAAAAACCGGAAGGTCCACTCTGCGGGGGGGGTGGGGGGCTAGTGCTCGGTAACAAGGCAATTGATGGGTGGGGTGGCTGGGGTCGAGCGCAGCGAGCCCCCAGAACGCAACGAATTGGGGGCTCGCTACGCTCGACCCCAACCACCCATCAATCTCACTGTTACTGAGTACTAGCAGCTTTCGGTTCCTCCAGAATTTGGGTTCATCCGGAATTCCCGTACATGCTCCACCAACAGAAGTACGGGGGCCTCTTCTGTAGTTCACGTGTTTCCGGCGGCACACGGCATTTTCCGGCGATTCGACCGGCCGGCCGACGATGTGTCGCGTGGCCACGCGGTGGTGTAGACTACGGGCTCCTTCGCTCTGCGACATCACGCCACACCAACCTGCCACACGGGAGACCAGCATGCTGCAACCACGCAAACGAACCGGACGCCGCTGGCAGCGAGGCACCAGCAACGGTCGTGCCCTTGTCGGCGTCTTGGTGTTGATGATCTTCTCTGCCCGGACCTTGGCCGCCGAACCAGAGGCCGACCTTTTCGTCTCGCCTTCCGGAAACGATCAGTGGTCGGGGCGGCTGGACGAGCCAAACGCCGAGAAGACCGACGGCCCGCTGGCCACCATCCACCGCGCCCGGCAAGCGGTCCGCCGGTTGAAACGCCAAGAACCGAATCGCCACCGTGCGATCGTGGTGGCCGTCCGCGGCGGGACCTATCAACTCGACCGGCCGATCACTTTCGGCCCGGAAGATTCCGGAACGGAAAACGCGCCGGTCATCTATCGGGCGTACGCCGACGAGCGTCCGATCCTAAGCGGCGGCGTGCAAATCTCCGGCTGGAAGGTCGACGACGCCGGGCGATGGAGCGTGGAACTTCACGACGTGAAGAACGGCAAGTGGTCGTTCGCCCAGCTTTTCGTGGACGACCAGCGGCGGTTCCGTCCCCGGCTGCCGAAGACCGGTTACTACAAGATCGCCAAGGAGGTGCCGCCGTCACCGAAGACCGGCGGCAAAGGACACGATCGCTTCGGCTTCTTGGAAGGGCAACTCGACCCCGGTTGGGCCAACCTCGAGGACGTCGAGGTGATGGCCTTTCATCAGTGGTCGGCCTCGCGGATGCGGATCGCCTCGATCGACCCGAAAGAACACGTCGTTACGTTCACCGGACAGACCCGCAGCACCGGCTCGTGGGGAAGATACCTCAAGGATCATCGCTTCTTCGTGGCCAACGTTCGCGAGGCGCTGGGCGAGCCGGGCCGGTGGTATCTCGATCGCCCCGGCGGCCGATTGACGTACGTTGCCAAACCGGGCGAGCGGCCCGACGAGACCGTGGTCGTGGCCCCGCGGCTTCAGCAGTTGGTGGTGCTGGTCGGCGACGGGGAGAAACCGCAATGGGTGCAGCATATTCGGCTCGAGGGTCTGACGTTTGCCCACAGCAATTGGAGCCTCTCGCCGGCCGGCCAGGCGTTTCCGCAGGCGGACATCGGCCTGGGCTCGGCGATTGCGGCCATGGCGGCCCGATACATCGTCTTCGACGGCTGCGCCGTGCGGCACACCGGCGGCTACGCGATGGCCTTCGGGCCCGGCTGCCGGCACAACCGCGTGGAGAACTGCGAGCTGTTCGACCTGGCCGGCGGCGGGATCAAGATCGGCCAGGCCACCGCCGGCACGTGGAGCGACGCGTCCCGAAGGCCGCAAGGCCCCGAAGCGATTGTCTCGCACCACACCGTCCGCAACTGCCTGATCGCCCACGGTGGGCGGATGCACCCGGCGTCGGTGGGCGTCTGGATCGGGCACTCGCCCCACAACCTGATCGAACACAACGACGTATACGATTTCTATTACACCGGCTTTTCGGTCGGCTGGACCTGGGGCTATGCCCACAGCGAGGCCCATCACAACGACGTCGGATTCAATCACGTCCACACCATCGGCCAGGGCGTGCTCTCGGACATGGGCTGCATCTACACCCTCGGCGTTTCGCCCGGCACGGTGATCCACGACAATCACTTCCACGACGCCCAGTCGTTCAGCTACGGCGGATGGGGTCTTTACACCGACGAGGGCTCCAGCGGCATCGTGATGAAGAACAACCTGGTCTACCGCTGCAAGACCGGCGGCTTCCACCAGCACTACGGCAAGCAGAACCGAATCGAGAACAACATCCTGGCCTTCGGCACCCTGCACCAGGTCCAGCGGACGCGGACCGAGGAGCACCTCTCGTTCTTCTTCCAGCGGAACATCGTCTACTGGGACAACGACAGCCCGCTGTTGGGCAGCAACTGGCGAGACGACAACTTTCGGCTCGACCGCAACCTCTACTTCCACGCCGCCGGCAAACCGGTCACGTTCCCCGGCGGACTGTCGCTTGCGCAGTGGCAAGAGAAGAGGGGACAGGACGAGCATTCGCTGGTGGCCGATCCGGGCTTCATAGATCCGAAGAAGGACGATTTCCGCCTGAAGCCCGATTCGCCGGCGCTGAAGCTGGGCTTCAAACCGTTCGACTTCTCCCAAGCCGGGCGGCAGACCCCGCCGCTGTTGACCAAGGATCTGCCACCGGTGCCGCGTGGTTTTGAGTGACTCCAATCTCTGCCTGGTCGCCCGGCCGCCTGCGGAAGATGCAAAACAATCAGTGATGTCCCCTTTTCTTCGCCCGAGCCATAAAAAAAGAGCCTCTCGCGTGGGAGGCTCTTGGGATCGTCAAAGCAATCGCTCAACGCCGAAGTCCTTGTGCAAATCAACGCGAACGCAGTCGGCGGCGGAATAACAACAATCCCAGAAGAGCAAGTGCGGCTAGGCAAATCGAACTTGGCTCCGGTACGACTTCGTTCGAAAGAGCGTACATGTGGAAACTTCCGGAATTGGGATCCCCTGGCACCACCAGGGTGTTGATCGTTAGCGCATCCGTCTGGGCCGTATACTGGTAATTGACGTAAAACGCACTATGGTCGTTCGGCAGACCTAGTAGCGACGGGCGGTCTTCCGGTGCGGGTCCGGTGGCATCAACTTCTGCCCCGTTGGTAAATGTGACATCGATCGGCCTTCCGCTTCCCTCCGTGTCCCAGACCCGTATATACATCCGAGCATCATAAAGGGTTCCCGGCGTGAGCCCCGACAAGGTGAACGTCTGGGATGCCGGGTTCGCGAAACCATTACCGGAATAGGTGAATGAACGCAGAAGGTTGATGAGCTCTGGTCCGGTTACTCCGCCCGTGGCGGGAACCCAATCACCGGCGTTGTTGGGGATTTGGTTTTTGTTGAAACCATTCGCGTTCCAATCGAAATTGGCGGGGGTGTTGCCGGAGTCCAACAGGTCGAAGTTGACACCGTTAATCGATGCGGCAGCCCCGCCACTGATCGTATGCGTGTAAGTCTTCGAAGTGCTGACGCCGGTGCTGGCGTCGTCGGTGAGTGCGGAACTGATTGAGATGGTACCCGCATGGGCCCCGACGCTGAGCATCATCAACGCCACAACGGCGAGACAAGTTGCGAACACTTTTGGGATGTACTGCCATGTCACGCCGCCGTTCCAAGAATGATTGTTCATCGTTCTACTCCCGTGTGGGTGAACCTCGGAAATTCGTACGCATTCATTGACTTTTGCCTGGTCGAGGCGAATCTTATCTTAACACATGATTTCGACCACGCAATCGTTTTTTTCCTAGTTTTCGTTTTTTTCGGCGACCTGCCCAAGAAAAAGGAAAAACGCCTCCCGTGCTGGGGGCGTTTTCATCGGGACATCACCGCTGCCTCGTAAAGATTAGAGAGGTAGAATCCATCGGAGACAAATAGCCATCCAAGCCAAACACCCGACCTAAACGGCACAATCCTGAATATAGCATCGATTCGCAGAATTACAAGCACTTTTTGCCCCCCTCCCCCCGAAAATCCCAAGATTCTTGGAAATCGGGCCGAAGATACCCTTCTGGTGAGGGGTTTGGGACGGGTTCCTACGAATTTCGGGACTATTGGATTGATTTCGGGGCCATTCGGTTGCAAGCCCACCCCACGTCGGGTTAGACTCATGTCTGTCGCGGGGATTCAAATCCCTATCAACTGGAGAGCATGCCGTGACTGAAGTATCTTCCAGCCGCCGCAAGGATCGTATGGAGACCGACGGCGTGTTCGGCGGGAAAACGCAAACGGTTCCCGGCGCCGTGCAGTTTCTCATCTGCGGCATGTTCTTTGCCTCCGGCGCCGCGTCCCTGGTCTGCCAGGTGGTGTGGTTCAAGCAGTTGCAGTTCGTGCTGGGAAGTTCAACTTTCTCGATCAGTGTCACCGTGGCGAGTTTCTTTCTCGGTCTGGCTCTGGGCAGTTGGCTGGCCGGGCGGCTGGCGGACCGTTGGCAGCACCCGCTGTGGAACTACGGGCTGTTGGAGGTTGGCCTGGGCGGCGTGTCGCTGTTGACGACGGTGCTGCTTTCCCACTGGCAATCGTGGATCCTGTGGCCGGGACCGTACCTTGGAATGGGTTCCCAATTGGCAAGGCCCCTGACGGTGGGGATTTCGTTCCTAATGCTTCTGCCGCCCACTTTGTTCATGGGCGCCACGCTGCCCGTGTTGGCAAAGTATCTGACCCGAGAGCGTCGGGCTTTGGCCGACAAGATCGGCCTGTTGTATGGGATCAATACCCTCGGCGCCGCGGTCGGTTGTGCGGTAACCGGGTTCTTCCTGATCGCCGCTCTGGGGGTCTTCCGGTCCGCATTGGTCGCGTCCGGAATCTACCTGGCCGTCGGGATCGCTGCCTTGTTACTCGCCGGCGTGTTTAAGGAATCGGCTGCGCTGCCTGCGCCGTTAAAGAAAGACGACACGGCGAAGACTGCCTCACCGGGAGTTCCATACGGGGACGTACCCGCGATGGGACGATGGTCCTTGGTGGCGCTGGTGCTGGTGTTCGGGATCAGCGGCTTCGTGTCGATCGCTTACGAAGTCATCTGGTTTCGGGCATTCGCAAATCTCGGCTTGCACAGCGTGTATGCCTTTTCGGGCATGCTCTCCACGTACCTGCTGGGACTCGTACTCGGGTCGCTGGTCTGTGCCCGTTATCTGGCACGGCACAAAGACCGGCTCTTGCTCTACTTTGCGCGATTGCAGTTCTGCATCGCGGTGGCAGCCATCGTGAGCCTGATGATGTTGGGCAGGGCGCGGTGGATTGCGGTAACGCTTAGCGACCTTCTGGAAGCGTGCGGAATCCCGCCGACATGGTTCGATCGGTTAGGCAACGTACACGGGTTATTGCTTTATTGCTTCCTGGTGCTCATCGTGCCCACCGTGCTGATCGGCATCGGGTTTCCCTTGGCCAGCGAGTTGACGATTCAGAAGTTGTCCGTGTTGGGGCGCCGACTGGGAATGCTGTACGCATTGAACACGGCCGGCGGCTTGCTCGGATCCCTTGCTGCCGGATTTGTCTTGCTGCCGTGGTTGGGCAGCCAGGGGAGCCTGTTGCTGTTGTGCGGGATCAACATGGCGCTGTTTTTGGTGGTGATGTTCTCACAGCCGTCGCTCAGGCGGGAACGACTTGTGTGGCGAGAAGCGGCCCTGGCCGCCGGCGTGATCGTCGTGGCCCTGTTCCTCATGGGGCCGGGTTACCTGAAGAAGTCGTTGACCAACTTTACGAGAGGTGAGGTGGCAGCGTTTGAGGAATCCGCGGAAGGTACCTTCGTGGTAATGAAGTATCATACCGAAGTCGCGGGAGATTTCCAGCAGATGCTCTACAACGGGAAGAGCTACGCGAATAACAGCCCGCCCGGCCGCCGGTACATGGCAATGCTGGCGCATCTGCCGGCGCTCTTGCACCGAGAGCCGAAAAAGGGCGTGGTGATCTGCGTCGGGACGGGAACGACGATCGGTGCCTTGACCACGTACGCGGACATGGAGGAACTGTACGCGGTGGATCTGTACCCGCAAGCCTTCGAGTTTGCCCCCCTATTCGCGCCAATCAATCATCACTTTCATCGATCGCCCCGGGTGAGGCAAATGGTTGCCGACGGCCGGCATTTCTTGCTGACGACGAAGGAGAAGTTTGACGTGCTGACCTTCGAGCCGCCGCCGCCGTCCGACGCGGGGATCGTGAATCTCTACAGCCGGGAGTTCTACCGGTTGGTGAACCAGCGGTTACGGCAGGGCGGCACGATCGCACAGTGGATTCCGCTGGACATTCCACAGGAGGCACTGCCCAAGATGATGATCCGCAGCCTGATGGATGAGTTTCCGCACGTATCCTTATGGATTCCCAACCGAATGGAAGGCATCGCCGTCGGATCCCGGGAGCCGCTGAAGATCGACCTCGGACAACTTCGCCGAAGGATGAACGCCCCGGGCGTGAAGCAGGACCTGCACGCGGTCGGCTTTGACACGCCGGAGTCGCTGCTGGCGACGTTTGTCGCCGCCGATGAGGCGTTGGCCCGCTTGCTAGGCGACGCTCCCAGCGTGACCGACGACCGGCCTCGTATCGAATACTACAACTTCTACCCCGTCAGCCAAATGACCTTCGACGACGTGCTGGCCGTGCAAGAGCCGATCGAAACGTACCTGACCCAGTCGCCGCCTGACCCGAAACTTTTGGACCAGCAGCGGCAAGTCATCGTCGCCATTTGGCGGGAGCACGAAGCGTCGGCCAAAAAGCGCTGGAAAGACGCCCGGCGAGAAATCCACCGTGGGCTGGCCCTCGACCCGGAGTGCACCTATCTACAGTATCTTAAAGCCGCCAACGAAGCGGCCTCGCAGCGTGAGTAGATACACGGTACGCACGGAAAAGGTGTCAGAGGTTTCTTCCTTGGACGGCCTTGGGGGCGGAAGAGGGATTCCAAACCGAACCGCTTCGTCATGCGGTCGACCCACGTGTCGCTCCCGTAGGGCTGGCCGCGGTTCGCACAGCCACGCAAGGCCTCCAGCTCGCGTTGGCTCTGGGCCCGGTTCAGTCGCCACAGCCAGTCGTTGGGCATCACGCAGTACGCCAACAACCGCATCCTCACACGCTCCGCGGCCTTGTCGAGGGTTCGCTCGAAGGCATCGTAATCTTGCTCGTTGTCAAAGATCTGCATTCGAGCGTTTTTCGCACCTCATCGAGTTGACCAGGCCCACCAAAGTCCTTCGCGGGGTTTTCGGTCGCGCCGCGGTTGCGTTTCGCGCGGCGTGTCCGCGCAACCACGCCCAAGGCGGTGCCCTGGGCTGTTGAATTAGGCCCTTTCAGGGCTGACCTTTGGATTATCATTTTCCGGTCTCCCACACTCGGCCCTTTTTGGGCGCGGGGCAACGGCCCAGTTAACCTCGCATGCCGGGTGAATTCACGTGGTATGCCGGATGAATTAACGTTGGCTTAAATCGGCTTACGGCGGCGGGCATCGAGCGGGTGAATTCGTAACGCCCTGTGTCGAACCGAGTTCGGTCGCCGCTGCTGCACCAGCGGTCGCCGTAAGTCGCCGCGCGCACCTGACGTCCCCAAAGGGGTGATGCACAAATCGACGCAAACCATTGTCAAACCATCACTTAGCTCCGGTTTTGCGGGCCATTTGTTGGTTTTGCTGCCAGGCGGAGCAAGTCTACGTGGCATTACTCTAATCGACGTAAGTCGCTTTTACTAGGCAAGTTATCGGCCACCGAGCCGGCCCGCGGAGAAAATGTTACGGCAAAAGGGGCGTGGAGTTTTCGCTTTTGCCCGGCTGGCGTGGTACAACGAGAAGGTCGTCGACCCGATCACGTAGACCCTCTTGGGAGATGGATCATGCCGTGCCGCGCCCCATTGCTGCCGTTGGTACTGACCGGTTTGGTTGTGGTTGTTACGTCGCTGCACGCGGCCGAGCCGGACGACCTCGAAGAGTTGCTGCAACGCGAGATCATCGGCGCCGTGCTGCCGCTGGCCGAAGTGCAGCGGTATTGCGAAGACCGCGTGCCGCAAATGCCCAAGGTCGAATCGGCCGATGCTTGGGAGGCCGAAGCCGAGCGGCTGCGGGCCGCCGTGCTCGAAAAGATCGTCTATCGCGGCCAGGCGGCCAAGTGGCGCAACGCCGAAACCAAGGTCCAGTGGCTTAAGACCATCGACGGCGGCCCCGGCTACCGCATCAAGAAGCTCCGTTACGAGGCTTTGCCCGGCATGTGGATCCCGGCCTTGCTCTACGAGCCGGAAAAACTCTCCGGCAAGGCGCCGGCCATCCTGAACGTCAACGGCCATACGGCGCTGGGCAAGCAGTACCCGCCCAAGCAGATCCGCTGCATCAACCAGGCCAAGCGGGGAATGCTCGCGTTGAACCTGGAATGGGTCGGCATGGGGCAACTCCACACCGACGGCTTCTCCCACGCCCGGATGAACCAACTCGATCTCTGCGGCACCAGCGGCCTGGCGCCGTTCTATCTGTGTATGAAGCGAGGGCTGGACGTGCTGTTGAGTCTGGAGAACACCGACCCGCAGCGGGTGGCGGTCACCGGGCTCTCCGGCGGCGGCTGGCAGACGATCATCCTCAGTTCGCTCGACACCCGGGTGAAGCTGGCCAACCCGGTGGCCGGCTATTCGAGCTTCCGCACCCGGGTGTACCACGGCAAGGACCTCGGCGATTCGGAACAAACGCCCAACGACCTGGCCACGCTGGTCGATTACACGCACCTGACCGCCATGATGGCCCCGCGGCCGACGCTGTTGACGTACAACGCCAAGGACAACTGCTGCTTCGAGTCGGGCTACGCGCTGAAGCCGCTGACCGACGCCGCGGCGGGGGCCTTCGCCGCGTTCGACAAGCGGGACTCGCTGCGGACCCACGTCAACCACGACCCCGGCACGCACAACTACGAGGTCGACAACCGCCAGGCGTTCTACCGCATGCTCGGCGATTTCTTCATGGGCGGCGACAAGAAGTTCGACCCCAAGGAAATCCCTTCGGATGACGAAGTCAAGAGCAAGGAGCAACTCCACGTCGATCTGCCCGACGGAAACCAGGATTTCCACACCTTGGCCTTGACGCTTTGCGAGCAATTGCCCCGCAATCCGGAGTTGCCCAAGGACAAATCCGCCGCCGTTGGGTGGCAGCGGGACCGACGGGCCATGTTGCGTCGGATCGTGCGGGCGAAGGATTACAAGGTCACGCCCATCGAGTCCGGACGGGAGAAGAAAGCGGCCCTGGCGGCCACGTTCTGGCGGTTGAAGATGGGCGGCGCCTGGACGGTGCCGGCGGTGGAGCTGGTCCGCGGCGAGCCGAAACGGACCGCTGTGGTCGTGGCCGACGGCGGCCGGCGAAGCGTCGCCTCGGAAGCCGCGCGGCTGCTCGATTCCGGCTATCGGGTGATCGCCGTCGATCCGTTCTATTTCGGCGAGTCCCACATTTCGCAAAAGGACTGGCTGTATGCCGTGCTGGTGGCCGGCGTGGGCGATCGCCCCTTGGGATTGCAGGCCGGCCAGGTGGCGGCGGTTGCCCGATGGGCCGCCGATAAGCACCCCCAGGGGCCGGTGACGCTGGTGGCCGTGGGACCGCGCAGCAGCACGTTCGCCTTGGTGGCCGCCGGGCTCGAGCAAAAAGCGATCGGCGACGTCGAGTTGCGCGGCGCGCTGGGCAGCCTCAAGGAAGTGATCGAGCAGAACTGGACAGTCAATCAGAAGCCCGAGCTGTTTTGCTTCGGCCTGTTGGAAGCCTTCGACGTGAAGCATCTGGCCGCGCTGGTCGCCCCGCGGCGGGTGACTCTAGTCGACGCCGGCGATCGGGCAAAGACCGAGTTGGCCGACCTGGCCGCCTGGTACCGTGTCTTCGGCAGCGACCACCAACCGCTGCAGTAATCGGAATCGTGATCAATGTTTTGCAGCGGAGGATTTTGGCAAGACCGGCCGCCGCCCCCATTGGCCCGTTTGACCGGTGCAGTAAAATGATAGTGTTACCCTCCCTACTTTTTCAACCGGCAGCCAACCGGGTGGTATCCCAGATCGCCGCGCCATGACTTGTACACATTTGAAACAACTCTTCGAACTCTGCCGGACGAACAATCTGAAACTCAGCAGCACGGATCTGATTCGGATCGTCTGCCCTGATTGCGGGGTGGAAGAAGTCTGTCCATCGGTGCTGTGCGAGGAGTATGAGTCGAAGCACGACGCATCCGGCAAGGCAGCGCCGGGTGATGGGGGCGGGCCGGGCGAAGAGATGTCCTAAGACGATCGGCGGCCGAAGGAGGTACGTGTGCCGGCAACGGCTTCGCACTTTACCTGATTTCGGTAACAGTCAGAGATTGGCAGCGTCAGGCCCCATCCTCGTGCGTTTTCTGTGCGAAATTCGGCCGATGGTGGCGATTTTTGGCTTCAGCCCCTTGACGCCGTAACAGTTTCGGTGATAATTAACTGTACGTCATCGGTAGCGTCATCCTACCTGTTCGGATTTGATCCACCCCGCCGCATCCGACCTAGTGACGCAATGACGATTGGATCCCGGTCGCCGGTTCAGGCTCTCATCATGGGGCACTTTTTTGTCGGCCGGTCTTGTGTTTTCCCTGTTTGATGGAGTGGTTCCTTATGAGGAACGTGTTTGAAACGATTTTGGAGATGGGTCACGACGAGGACTTTGTCCCCCATGAGACGGACCAGTTCGCGGGCACCGATGCCCCCGCCGGCTCCCGGCAGAAGCTGGACGTCCTGGCTGAGAGGGTAAAACGGGGCGAACCCCTTTGGCATGGCGACGATCGGTCGGACTACAGTGGCCTAACCGGCGCTGTGCGGCCCCGCGCGTGACCTTCTGGCGATCCCGCGCCAGACGGGCACGTGGGCTATGCGCGCTGCGCCGGTCGCCACGTGCCCGTGAAATCGGGACTTCTTTGGATCGGCCGCGATTTCTCGGCCCACCTCAGCGATACAAGAACGAACCGCAAGTCAGGCCCCCTCGATGAGGTCGTGACTTGCGATTCGAGTTGGTGTCATGGGAGAGAGGTCTAGCCGGGCCAAGTCAGTTCGTGGGCGAGCTACGCCGCGACGGATTCCAGTTGCGGCGCCTCGACTAACTGGGTCTTCTGAAACCGCTCTCCGCAAGCCCCATAAAACAGAATCCGGTTGCGATCTGTCTCCCAAATCGCCGAGAACTTCACCATGCGAGGGCCGTGTAGACAGAAATGGATCCCGCAAGGCTGCCCACCTCGCACCAGGACCCGTTCGGTCATCCGAAACGCCCCGAACTGAAGTTGATAGCGATCACAAAGGGTTAATTGGACGTATTCCCGAAGATCGTGCAAGCTGTCAATCTGTTGAAAGCGGGTCAACATTTCTGTAGACGGTCTCCTGATTGAGCGCAAAGCCTGGGCAGGGAATATGACTTTGCGCAGGTGAGAGAGAATGGGGTGAATGCCGATACAGAAAGCTATCGGCAAATCATACCGGCAAACTTCGAGTCGGATTCGGCATTCTGAGTGGCCTGCGGAAGTGAGGAAAAGGTTTTTCTCGCCGCTAATCCAAGTCAGGCAAGCAGATGCCCGCGGTGGCAAAAGACCCCACCGGCTGAAAACCTTTTTTGGCTAAAGACTCTGCGTGCCGGAAAAACCGTTCACCGCACCGCCGATCCCCTATTTTTTCTCTTTTGCGTAGGCCGCAAACATCTCGGCAACCTTGCCCGATTTCTCGTCGCCCCGGTGCAACAGCACCCGATAGCGAAACGTCATCGTCTCACCCGGCCGCAAGGCGTGCGAGCCGTCCACTTCCCGGCTGCGCTTGAAATCGTGCAAACCAAACGGATTGGCGGCAAACAGGCCATAGGTCCGTACATGCCAATGGGTGGGAAACCGAAAGCTGCTGGGGTGGTTGAGGATCGCCACGCCGAGGGTCTCGCCCTCGACCGGGCCATGGTAGTCGACCCACGCCGCCGGCTGGCCCCAAGCGGCCTGGTCGGTCTGAGCTTCGCTGTTGACGATCCGACCGCCCTGGCCGGCGTCGACCTTCATCGAGCCGGGTACCCGAACACCGAAGGTTCCTTCTTTGGTATCGCCGAACTTCACCGGGCCTGCGGTCGCCTTGATCGTGATGTCAAAATCGATCCAGCGGACGTCGCCGTCGGCGCCGAAGGTCAACGTTCGTTCGTCCTCGCAGACCTTCTTCCCGTCCGGGGCCAGCCAATCGTTGCGGGCAACGATCACCGCCCGGTCGCCGCCCACGATCCGGACGAACTCGCGATGCTTGATCGTCTCGCCGTGCCAATAGCTGTGGCCGTTGACGTCGCCGTGGTTGAACCACAAGGAGCGGTGGTGGGGGTGGTCTTTTCGCTCCCCGGGGCCTTCGGCCATCGGATGCGATCGCGTCATTTTCTTGCCGGTCGGACCGAAGATCGGCCAAAGGATCGGCGTCCCCTGGAAGTCGGTCAGATACTGCGTGAACGGCGCTCCGTCGATTTCGACCGTTACGCCATGATCGCCGCGCTCGGCCGTGATTTCGGCGGCACAGCGGTGGGTGGCGAGCAGGATCAGCACGACGGTTGGAAGCGTCCAGACGGCAAATCGGTGTTTCATGTTGGCGACTCCTCACGGTGGCTGGTGTCTTTGGGGTGGCTGGTGGCTGAGTTTGCGAAGCCCCGGATCTACGTTTTCCGGGGCACTGCGGCATCATAGACTGCCGGGCGGGGCTTTGCAAGAATTTGCGATCAGCGATCCGGCGCGTGGCGGAACTGCTCGAACCCGACCGGCTTGTAGATCTGCATGAACTGTCGGGTCTGCGCCACTCGATCCAAATCGGCCTGCACGATCTGGTAAACCAACTGGTGTTCGCTCCGAACCTCAACCCGTGTGGGGGGAAAGGTCTTTTTGGGCGTCATCGTCAAGTGTACCTGGCGGGCAGTCGCTTCGTGTTCGGCCATGGCCGCATTGACCATCAATCGGGCCAACGGCGGCCTGGAGCCCGGGTTCAACACGGCGTTGATCCGGGCATACCAGTCGCAAGATTCCCGATATTGCCGCGAGATTTCCGCGCTTTCCGCGACGACCAGTTCCAAGCGATAGGTCATCCACGCGCTGGAAAGCGTCAGTTCGCCCGAGTTTTCGTCAAACTGCACGTGAAACTTCGGCGCCGCCAGGAACCGCAGAAAGGGGTCCTTGTGGGCTCCGGCCGACTGCTGCATCTGTTTGGTGAACGCCTCCACTTTGCTGGTGGGCACCTCGGTACGCAGCCGCCGGGCGGCGTCCAGCAGCGTGAAACGGCGCAGGTCCTTTTCGAGGACGATCACCTCGGTGGGATCTTCCAGGTAGTCGTAGACGGCCCCGTCGAGGAAGATGGTGGTGCTGCTGCTGATCGGTTCCTTGCGGCTGCCGACAAAGATCTCGTTTTCGACGCGAAAGTCCCCGCCGGCGGCCGAGCGAGCACTCATCCAGACACCTGCCAGCATGAGCATGGAGCACAATCCGGGGGCAAGGCCCCTTCGACTTGACGGGAGCATAGTAAGCACCTTGTGCGAGACAGCGGGCATCGGGCCATCAATGAAACGGCGGCGGAGGATAACCCAAGCGGGCGATTCGTGTAAAGCGGAGAATCTGCCGGTTGACAGGCGACAGTCGGCGCGATAACCTTCAGGGTTGTCTGGAGCCGCTCGGTTTTGCCCCGGCGTTGGCCCGGTTTGGGGGATTAGCTCAGTTGGGAGAGCGTCTGAATGGCATTCAGAAGGTCGAGGGTTCGAGCCCCTTATCCTCCACACATAAGCCCCGACGTAGCAACAAGTTACGTCGGGGCTCTTTCTTTGGTATCCCTGGAAAAACACGCGGTGCTACCCCGGTGCTACCGCGAAGGGGCTTTTTTGTAGCACCAGAATTCGGTCGGATTTCCCGGTACTACCGGCCGGTGCTACCGCTTGGTGCTACCGGCAGACCGGCGTGGCCCAGCTACCCGGCGGCCGGCTCGCCACGGACCGCTTGTCTGATCCGCTGGAACCAGACGGCTCGATTGCGGCGCTGATCTGCTACCACAGCCCGGGCCTCGTCCAGGTCGGTGACGAGGGTGTCGGCCTTCAGGCGGTCACACACGCTACAGGCGGCCACACGATTCTGGTGGCCATCGGGACCACCTGCCGACCGGGGCGTTAGATGGTCCCTTACGAGCCCCAGGAATGCGTCCAGGTCGGCCAGAAGATCCTTGCCGCAGTAGCCGCAACGGAAGTCGGTGCGGCGCAGGACGGGGTCAGAAACGAACATGCGGTACTTCATCGGCTTTACCTCGATGAAAACGCCCTGCGCGGTCGCCGGTGTAAAGCGGCACATCCGAAGAAGTGCCCCGACGGCGCGCAGGGCTGTACGCTGGTCAGAGTTTGGATCAGGATGTACCGCTTTACACCGGCCATTCTACCACAATCGCCACGGGCGCCTACCGGGGTGACGTCAAGGGACGGGGTGAGCGGCAGGACGCTACCGCAGTGGACGGTGTGACACCCGCAAGGGGGGCGGAGTCGCGCGCTGGCGCGCGGCCAACAGCGGACCGACCTGCCAGCGCAGCCGTCTGGTCGCAGGTTTTGGGGGGTGACCCCCCTAGTCGCCACCAATGGGGGTGGGCGAATCGCCATTGACCTGTAACGTGCATTGTTGTACAATACCTGGGATCGATGATGCACATTACGCGAGAATAAGACCATGGCCTACCACCCGAAAGCCACCGATGCGGTTGCCGCGACGATGCTGACCATCAAAGACCTGATGAAGCGATGGGACCTCAGCCGGGGGACGCTGCGGGCTTGGAATCGTGACGGCCACGGCCCGCCGCTGGTGCGCCTGGGGCCCCGGTGTTGCCGGTATCGGCTGGCCGACGTGGTCCGACACGAATCCGGCAAAACCGGCAGCTTCGACGAAGCGACGATTGAGGAACTCAATTCAGAGCTGGCCGCATCGGCACCAGCGGTGCTGCCCCCTGATCCGCTGGACGAACTACTGGGTCAATGACCCACCTGGACACGATCGGGAGAACCTACCATTGACGGGACAGTGGTCAGTCAGAAAGCTGACCGATGGAAGATGGACAGAGGGTGATGCACCTCTGCAATATGGGCCGGGGCATCACTGCCAAGGCCCGCAGAGAAGAGCGAGACCTAACCGACGCGGAAATCAAGGAAATCGACGGCTGGCTCGACGAAGCCGACGAAATCAGGGGCGCTCAATCTGCCGGCGAGATCGGCGAGCGGCTCGATGCGATCGACGAGTGGGGGGCGGAACTTCAACCCCGCCTCACCAACCCCGCCGACCCGCAACTCACGTCGAACTTCGGCATCGGCGGCTCGTTCACCGCACCGCGTCCAATCACCGGCCGCGACCGCAGCTATGCGGCGATGTTCCCCGACGAGCGGTTGTCGATAGACGGCTGGTCTTCACCGGCCGAATTCATGAGGACGATCGGCCTGCACCAAGGTGACCAACGACTACGTCAGGCATCGCTTGGCGAGTCATTGCCGAGTAGCGGCGGTTTCAGCGTCCCGTCCATTCTCGCTGCCGAGTGGTTGGATGGATCGTTGGAGTCGGAACTTATCCGGCCTCGCGCCCAACTCTACGCGATGTCGAGCGCGTCGTTGACGGTCCCGGGCTGGGATATGAGCGACAATAGCTCGACGCTGTATGGTGGTTTTAGCAGAGAGTGGCTGGCGGAGAACGCAGAGGCAACCGACTCCGATCCGAAGATGCGATCGCTCATGTTGAATGCCAAAAAGTGCGCGCTCTTCACTAAGGCGAGCAATGAACTTCTCGCCGACGGCCCGAACTTCGAGTCGCGACTTGGCGACGCCATGCGGGCCGCCGTGAGTTTCAGCCTTGACGATGCGTTCATTAGCGGTACGGGCGCCGGTCAACCGCTGGGCATTCTCAACGCGAGTAGCCTGATCACGCAAGACAAAGAGGATGGGCAGGCGGCAAGCTCGATCGTCTACGAGAACCTCGCGAAGATGTACAGCCGTCTCGCCCCCGAGTGCGTCGGCAACTCGATCTGGATTGCTCACAATAGCGCGATCCCACAATTGTTGACGCTGGCTATCGACGTTGGCACGGCGGGCAGCCACATTCCGGTGATGTCCGAATCCGACGGCAAGTTTAGGATGCTTACCAGGCCGTGCTTCTTTACCGAAAAAACCCCGACGCTGGGTAGCGTGGGTGACATCATGCTGGTCGATCCCACTCAGTATATCGTCGGGCTGCGAAAGGAAATGAGCCTGGATAGCTCGATGCACGTTGGCTGGCAAAACGATCAAACGGCTTTCCGCTGTATCGTGCGAGCCGACGGGATGCCGTCCTGGGCATCGGCACGTACGCCACTCAACGGCGCCGACGTTTCCTGGGCGGTTGCGTTGGAAGCAAGATAAACGAATCGCAACGCTGCTTGTCGCGGTGTTGCGTGCTCCGTTCCGGCGCTCGGCGGACTGATTAGCCGCCGGCCGCCGTTTTCCAAAACACGGGAGTTGGCCGGTGGGGTTGTTCACAAGGTTATTTGCTCGTCTGGCCGGCAAGGGGTCGCGCGGCCCCACCGATGACTTTTGGTACCGGCCGTATGCCAACCCCACGGGCTCGGGCATTGACGTCAACGAAGATGTTGCCCTGACCTATGCGACCGCCTTCTCGTGCATCAACAAGCTGTCCAAGACGCTTGGCACGTTGCCCGCCCACGTCTACGAGCGCCTACCCAACGGCAACGACAGGCGAGCGCCGGAACATTGGCTGCAGCGCCTCTGGCAGAAGGCCCCCAATCACGAGATGTCGGCCGCGTCGGCCCGTGAGGCGTTCATGGCCAACACGCTATCGTGGGGCAATGGGGTCTTGGAGATTCAGCAGACCCGCGGCGGTAGGCCCGGTGCGTTGTGGCCGTTGATGACTCGGCATCTGACGTTGAAGCGTGACGACCGCAAAGCCCTCTATTTCGAGTATAACCTGCCCGGCGAAGAGAGCCGAGTCTTGCGGATGAATCAGGTGGTCAACCTGGCAGCGTTTTCGTTGGATGGGATTGTGGGCAGGACGCCGATTCAGGTAGCCCGTGAATCAGTGGGGCTCGGATTGGCGGCCCGGCAGTTCCAATCAGCGTTTTTGAGGAACGGGGCTTCACCTAGTTTGGTACTGAGGCATCCCGGGCCGGAAGAGATGAGCGAGCCGGCGTACATGCGGCTGATGAATAGCTTCAACGAGAAACACCAGGGCAGCGGGAACGCGGGCAAGGCACTCTTGTTAGAAGAGGGAGTCGATGTAAAGACCATCGGCATGAGCCTCAAGGACGCGCAATATCTTGAATTAGGGCACGCGCTGAAGGAAGACATCTGCGGCATGTACGACGTGCCGCTGAGCATGATCCAAGACGACAAACGCGCGACCTACGCAAACAACGAACAGAAGGCGATTGACTGGGTGGTCGGCTCCCTGTTGCCCTGGTGCGTGAAGATCGAAACGGTTATCGACAACACTCTGCTAAACGGCGGCCGTAGGTATTTCCTGAAGCACGAACTCGACGGCCTGATGCGAGGGGACATGAAGACGCGGGCTGAATTTTACACGAAGATGCTCCGTGTGGGAATGACTCCCAATGAGGTTCGGCGATTGGAAAACCTCAACGGGATCGGTCCCGAGGGCGATCGCAGTTTCATTTCGGCCGACCTGGTGCCGTTGGACATGATCGACCAGGTGGTGCTGTCCAGGGGGACGCCCACGGGCTCGCCTCCAAGCGAACCGCAGGAACCGGGCGATCGGGAAGATGCGAGGGCAGGGGAAGCATAATGGCAACAAACGTCGGCAACGTAAATGTGAAGGTGGGCACGGACACGTCCGCGTTCTCAAAGGGTTTGAGTTCGTCCATCAAGACAACCCGCGCGTGGTCTCGGGACATCAAAAAGCAGATTGCGGCGGTACAAACGCCGATGGAACGCTACCGCAAGGAGTTGGGTCGACTCGGCCAGATGAAAAACATGGGTATGAGCACCGAAATGTATTCGCGTTCGGTGGCCAAACTGAAAGGCGAGTTCGAGAACTTGATTCCGGGGCTGAAGCGAACCCCCACCATGATCCAACGGATCACCGGCTCACTGAAGAAGGGCGGCGGCGCGTGGGGCAAGTACGGAAAGCTCGCGGCGGGGGCCGGCGTGGCGATGCTGGCGGTTATGGCGGCAAAGAAGATCATCGGTGGCATTAAAGAACAGATCAACGCGATCGATCAGTTGGGGCATTCTGCCAAAAAGCTGGGCATGACAACTGAGGAGCTGGGCGGCCTGCAATTCGCCGGCAAGCTGACCGGCGTCGATTCACGAACAATGGAGATGGGCCTTCAGAGAATGACGAGACGATTGAGCGAAGCGGCGCACGGCACCGGCGAAGCGAGGAACGCCATTCGCGAATTGGGCTTGGATGCGAAGAAGCTTTCCGCCATGGGCCCGGCCAAAGCGTTCCGTGAAATCGCCAAGGCCATGCAGAAGGTCGAAGGCCAATCCGAGCGCGTGCGACTGAGTTTCAAGTTGTTCGACTCCGAGGGCGTCCGGTTGGTCCAAACTCTTGGCGCGGGTGCCGCCGGCCTCGACGCCATGGCCGAAGAAGCGAAGCACCTGGGCATCCTCATCGACGACGTAGGTGTAGCCAAAGTGCAGGCCGCCAAGGATGCCTGGACCCGTGCGGAAGCCGCATGGGGCGGGGTATGGACCAGGGCCACAAACGAACTCGCGCCATATATTGCCATGTTGGGCGAAGGGCTCGTGAATGCGTTCAAGGACGTCGGGCGAGCGGCCGAAGGCGCGGGAAAGAAACAGGGAGGTTTCCTTGCCGGTACCGCGGATTTCCTGTTTGCCGGGAATCAGGCACTCCAGACGGCCGGCATTCTGTTTGACAGTAGCGTTGCGGTGGCCGACCGGGGCAAACGCTTCGACGAGATCTGGGCAGCGGCAACACCTTCCGAGCGAGCCTTCACCGCAGAGTTACAAGCGATCGCCAAAGCCAACCAACAGCGACAACGCGAGACGCCGGAGTTCTTCGGTAATCAAGCCGCGGCTGACCTGCTCAGCAAACTGCAAACCGACATCGCGACGCACGGGCTGTCTGATATCGAGGCACAACTGAAAGGGTTACGCGGCATTGCCGACCCGGCAATGATTGCCGACATCGACAAGGCGATGGAGACCCTCAACACGCTGGACCAAGCACTTAACAAAGTCAAGGCTACCGTGGCCGGACCGACGGCGAGGGAAAGTTTCATAACCAAGTTGCAGAACGACATCAACACGTTCGACATGACGTCGCTTGAAAAACAGCTAAGCAAGCTTAATGGCGACGGGAGTAGCCTGGCCGGCGACTTGGTCGGCGAACTTCAGATGAAAACTTTCGCGTCACGGCTGGGCAAGCAGTTCGAGACCGCAGCCGAGAAGTCCGCGAAGATGCGGAAAGAACTGGAAGCCTGGAAAGCGTCGGGCGTCGACTTCAACCAATCGCTGTACGATCGCGCGATGGCCGGTCTTTCCATCAAGAACGCAGCGGCGACCGCTGCACGTAGCGTGCAACTGCCGCAAGCCATGGTAGTCGGCTCCCGGGAAGCCTATTCGGCCGTGGCCCGTAGCGGGCAGGCCAACGCTCAAAAACAATTGCTAAACGTCAATAAGAAACAGCTAACGGCGATGGAGATCTGGACCACACACTGGGACAGGATCGCCGAGGAGTTGGAAGACAAGGACGCGCCGGTCGAGATTATGGGAGCGGGGTAGCCATGGCCATGCGACGAACGGTCAAGATCGAGGGGATCGAAAACGTCGAGCGCAATCTCCGGAAGCTCGGCGAGGTTGCCATGCCCAAGGTGATCCGGCCGGCGTTGCACAGTGCGGCAAAAGTCGTCGTCGACGCCATGAAAGGCAACGTGCCGGTCGAAACCGAAACGCTCAAGGAATCGCTTGGGAAAAAAGTCTGGGCCAACCCAAGCAAATCGGTGCTTGTCGCTATCATCGGCCCCCGCCGAAAGCGATCGCGCACGGTCACGGTCAACGGGAAGACCATGCTCCGCATCCCCACCAAGTATGCCCATTTGGTCGAGAAGCACAGTCATTTTATGAAACAGGCGTTTGACTCCACCCGTGACGCAGTCCAGCGCCGGTTGATGGAACGGATCGGTAGGGGCATCGAGCGCGAGGCGGCGAAGCTGCCGAAGGGTCCGAAGATATGAAGATCCTGATAGCGACCGAACCGACGGCCGAACCGGTGACGCTGCTGGAACTGCGCGACCACCTGGAGGTGGTCGACCCGGTCAAGAACGAATACCTGGAGGGCCTGATCAAGGTCGCCCGCCAATCGTTGGAGGAGATGACCTGGTCGGCTTTCGTCACCCAAACTTGGGATCAGTGGTTCGACGGTTTTGCTAACCCGTTGAAACTCAGCAAGCCACCGGTGGCCAGTATCACTGCGGTGACCTACACGGACACCGCAGGTGCCAGCCAGACACTCGCGTCAAGCGTTTACGAGTTGGGGGACGACAACGGGATCGGGATCGTGCGATTGCAGTACAACCAGCAGTGGCCCAGCACGCGAGCGGTTCCCGACGCGGTCAAGGTTCGGTTCGACTCAGGCAAGGCGGTGGCCGACGTGCCGGCGGGGATCAAGCTGGCTATCAAGCAACTGGCGGCCCACCTGTTCGAGAACCGGGAATCGGTGGTCTTGGGGGAGACGGTCAGCACCGTGCCCATGGCCGTGAAAACGCTCATTGGCCCCTACAGCTACCGTGAATTTCGGTGATAGTCCATGGTGTCGACCTCGGCCGCCTCCATCAACCACCGGTTGACCTGCTCGATCGCCGACAGCGTCTTGTCCGTGGTGGTGAGGCCCAGCAGCGCCACGTTGATACCCCTGCGCCGTCGCCGGGCACGCTCAGCGGTCGTATTGCGGTGATGCTCGTACTCACCGGGAGCGAGGATCGGATCGCCGAAGTGATCTAGGTTGGCCGTGTGGATCGTGTCCTCGGATATCATGCGGCCCCCCCGGAATAGTCGGAGTCTGCCTCGGCCGCCTCCATCATCAGCCGGTTGATATCGTCCGCGTCCCCCATAAAGTCGCGGTATGCTTCCCGCTCTTCGGGTGGCAATCCTACCTCCCCCCCATTCGTCTGAAGATGCTCACTTTCGTCGTAGTTGCCCACGTCTTTTGACTGAGCAACTACGGTCTCCGGTGAGCAACTTCGGACCTCTGGGGGGTCTGGCAACGCCCACATCCAAATCGCCCCTTTTCCAAAACGGTCGGGTTTGGGGACGATGCCCAACTCGACCTGCGCCCGGCGGATCGTGGCCCACGACGGCCCGCCGTTGGTCGACGCCTCCGCCTTGATCAACTTGGAGGCGACCGGCCCATCGGCCAGCACTTGGCGGAGGAAGTCCGCCGCCTCGTCGATCGCCTGTTGGCCCTTGGTATCTTTCTTCTCGGCCCCGGCGGCCAGCACGTCATCCACGGCCACGTCGATCGGATCAGGCGACCATGCCAGGCACGGGGCCCCATTGACCTCCACGATGCGGTACGATAGTCCAGTGGAGTCCTTGGCGATGTTGCACTTCACTGGCAGCATCAACCTGTTGGCCGCGTCCTTGGGGTCCTTGGCGACGGCCCACACCATCCTGGCCGCCGCCACGAAGGCCAACGAGCCCATGCTCCGGTACATGGGCGGGCCGGCGCTCTTGTTCAAGTGGGTGATCACCACCATGGCCACGCGGAAGCGCTGGGCCAGTTCGGCCAGCGGCGCCAACAACCCGCGGATGTCCGCATTCTTATGGGAGTCGGTCTTCCCCAAGTACGCGGAGATTGGGTCGATCGTGACCATCCGGGCGTCGGGCATACTGGCCAGCACTTCCCCCAGCGCCGCCACGTCGCGCTCGAGGGAGAACGTCCGCTCGATCCGCGTGCCGTCTGATTCGTTGATCGTGGAAACCGCCTGCAATAGATGGACCTTGGAAACATCGGCCCCAGCGGCATCAAGTCTGGGTCGGATCGTATCAGCCGGATCGTCCTCGGCGCTCAGCATGATCACGCTGCCGGGCTCTGGGGCCTCTGGTGTGTCCGGCCACGGCAACCCCTTGGAGACCCGCGCCGCGATGTCCGACGTGATCAGCGATTTCCCTATTCCCGGATCTCCGGCGAACAGGGTCAACTTGCCAATGGCAATCCGACCGGGCCAAACCCACTCAATCGGCTCGGGTTCGACGTCCGACAATCTCAGCAGAACCGGCTCGCCGATCCGCTGTTTGGATGCCTTTCCTTTGGGCCGGCCGTTATCTTCCACACGATCGGGCAGAGCTGGGGCTTGCCGCCCGTCGAGAATAGTAGTACGATCCATCTAGCACATTCCTTTCCAACCCGGTCACCGCCGTTACGGTCGCCGGGTTTTTCTTTGGGTTACGAAGAGGCGGGAACCGTCTGCCTTTTCAGATACTCTTCTAGCTCGCTTTGCCGATAGCGAACCGACCGACCGACGCGGATTACGGGCAGGTGTCTTCCGCTCATGCTCCAGGCGGCCAGCGTTTGCGGCCTCAGGGTGAGAAACTCCGCGGCCTCTTGCCGCGTCAGTAAACGGTCTTCAGTTGTGGTAACCATTTGGTTCTCCTATGAGAGTGATTGTTAGTGTCGAGAATTGCCCCGACACCTTCATCGTAGGCGTAGAATGCCCCCGGTAAATGGACGTTTGGGCGTGTGCGCAGACAAGCGCAGACAAGCGCAGACAAGACGCGCAGACAAACGAGAAGATTCCCTACGTCAGTCCGTAGGAATTGGCCAACTGTCCGGGAAGTTGGTGTCCGGGAACTGCTCTTTCAACGTCGACAGAAGACGGCGGTAGGACCACTTAGCGGCCGATCTTCCACTGTGCGACACATCCGGCGTGGGCCAGTCCGATCGGTACGTTCGCATGGTCTCGGGAGATAAGTGGACAAGCTTTGCAATCTGCTTGGTGTTCACAAGATCATCCAGATAGGAGTCGGACGGCGGCGCGGGCTTTACGATCTCCAAGGCCCAGTTGATCCGATCCATCAGCAGGTGCATCGCATCGATCAAGTTCTGTTTTGCCGCCTCATCCTTCCCTAGTTTGTTGCTCCAGCGGTCGGTCTTCTTTACCGATTTTAGGAGTTGCTTCACGATCTCTGGATGGGCTGCGCTCAATTCCATCAGCGCTTTATCCGCACTGTGCGGCCGGTAGATAAAAGAGGAAAGCTTGCCGCCAGCGGTATCCGTCCGGAGAAACGCGTCTAGCCGCGACGCCCAATCCTTCAAAGAGGCCAGCGGATCGGGGGGCCTTTTTTCGACGGGTCCCCGGGCGATAAAAAGACGAGACGCGGTCCCGGCGGTCTTCTTTTTTACAATCTCACGCTTTGCCATCATCCACCCCCTTGTTGTCGATCACCTTGACGCCGGCGGCCGCCAGCATGGCCGACGTGGCCTGATTCACGCTTTCCCGAACCGGGTCCAGTTGCAACCGCGCGTAGACTTGCGTGGCCTTGTGGTCCCGATGCCCCAGCGATTTGCCGATGATATTCAGCGACGTCCCCGCCGCCGCCTGCCAGCTCCCCAGGGACCGGCGAAGATCGTGCATCCGAAGATCGGTCAGCCCAGACCGCTTCCGTATCCGGCTCCAAGCCTTGCGTGCGTCCCAGATAGGCCCGTCCGTTCGCTTGGACGGGAAAACCCACACACCCGTCGGATCGGCCTCTCTGCGGGCCTGTAGCACCGTTACGGCCGGCTCCGGAAGCACCACGGCCGTCGCCATCCCGCCCTTGACGTCGCTGCCGGGCAGGTACCAGACGGCGCGGCCCAGGTCGATCTGATCCCATCGCATCTTGGCGACGTTCCCGCGGCGGGCGCCGGTGAAGAGCAACAGCAGGAAGAAATCCCGCCAGAGCGGTTCCGCGTCGGCCAGCGCCTCGAAAAAGGCCCGCATTTCGTCGGGCTGGAGAAACCGCTCCCGGGACTCCTCTTTGAACCTCTTGACGCCGGCGCATGGATTCGGCCCATCGTGGCCCAGGTCGGAAGCCGCATTGAACACGGCCGACAGCAAGGCCCACACCCTGTTCGCCTGGTACGGCCCATGGTCCGATCCGATCCGCCCATGCCAGCGCTGCACGTCGGCCTTGGTGATCGTGGCCAGACGGCGACTGCGGTGATCCCCCAGATACTTGCCGAACATCCGCTCATCGTCGGCCCATGTCTTTTTGTGCGGCTTGGCGTGGATCCCCAGCCAATGGTCGAACAAATCCCCCAGCGTCGGCGACTCGCGTCTGGCGCGTCGTTCTGCGGCCGGGTCGCGACCCTTGGCAATCTCGCCGGCCAATTCGGCCACGGCCTTGCGGGCCGCGTCGATCGAGACGGCGGGGAATTTGCCCAAACGAATACGCAGCGGACGCCCATCAACTTTCTTGTAGAGGTAGAAAGTCTGGCTGCCGGCGGCCGTGACGCAGATGCACAATCCGGCCGCCCGGGTATCGTGGTGGTAGACCCGCCCCTTGGAGGGTACCGGCAGACCTTTCAGCCGGGCAGTGGTGAACGGAAACCGACTTGTTTCTCGCCGTGTTTCGACCATCTGAGCAACTCCGGTGCTACCGCGGTGCTACCGATTCCGTCAAAATGAGTCAATTTTCAGGTAGCACCATCAACACAAGCATACACCTAAGCCCTTGCAGGGTCAACACCTATCAATAGTCACATATCAGAGAGAATACCCCCTGAACCTGAATGGCATTCAGAAGGTCGAGGGTTCGAGCCCCTTATCCTCCACACATAAGCCCCGACGTAGCAACAAGTTGCGTCGGGGCTTTCTTCTTGGCCGGAGGCGGAATGGGCCGCGGTGCTAGGATTCGGGGGGTTTTCGTAGGTACCAAAAATGTCCGCCAGTGCCGGGCTATCGCACTCGGCGCGACTGTTCGGTGTAGAGATTCTGCAATCGTGGATCGCCGGGCATCAGTTCCAAGGCGCCTCGCAACGAGATGAGAGCCTCGCGGTGCCGTCCCAGCCGTTGGCGTATCTCGGCCAGTTTCACCAGCAACGCCACGCGCTGGTTGACGTCGTCAGGCAGCCCGGCGGCGGCCTGCTGAAGCTCGCGCTCCTTCGTCCCTAATTGGCGGAGTCGGCGAAACTTCTCGAACAGCGGCTCCGCCTGCTGCCGGCGGCCCGTATCGCGCAGCAACTCGGCCAGCCACTTATTGCCGAGTTCGGAGTTGGGATCGATGCCCAGACCGCGGCGGTAGGCCTCTTCGGCCGCCTCGAAGTTCTTCACGTCGGCATACGCCCGGCCAAGGTGGACGAAGCCCCACTCCTGCCCGGGATTCTCCCGGTTGTACTTCTGAAGCAGATCGATCGCCTCTTCGGGTTTCCCCAGGCGAATCTCGTTCACGGCGATCTCGGCCCAGACCAGCGGGTCTCTCTGGTCGGTTTTCTCTGCGTCTCTCAACAGGGCAAGCGATTCCTCGTTCTTGCCGAAGTCGCAAAGCAGCCTGGCCAACGCCACTCGGGCGCCGTGGTACGCCGGATCGAGTTCGATCGCTTCTCGATACGCCTCGACCGCCCGTTGGGCGTAGTTCAGCGACTCGTACGCCTTGGCCATTCCCACGTGTGGCTCGGGGGCCGTGGGGTCCAACTCGATCGCCTCGGTGAATTCCCGAAAGGCCTCACTGAATTGCTCTTTGCGGTAGTGTTCGTAGCCTATGCGGAAACGCGCGGCGGCTTCCGATGACGTCGGCTTGCGGACGGAGGCGGGGGCCGGCACCGGCTCATCCGGCACGTCAGGATCCGGATCGGCCGCCGGCAAGGAGTCGCCGGCGAGGACCGTGGCGCCGCCGACGTCGGACGGCCCGCCGGCAAGCGGCGCGGCCGTGTCCTTTTCGGCTGCGGTTGCCGTCTCATCGGCGGCTCTCGGGGCACGATTGGCGCTGCGCAAGGCCAGAGAAGCGCCGCCGGCCAACAGCAGTCCGATCCCGAAGAACAGGGCGAAGTTGCACGCCACGCGCTGGTAGGATCGCCGAAACATGTCGGACACCTCGACGCGCACCATGCCGCCGTGCCGGCGGCAGCAAAACGGGTCAGCCCCTGCTCGCAATTCTACCGCCAACTTGACGCCGACGCCAGCAGATACGAGAATTGCAGGGGCGGGCAGCTTCCTACGTGAAAAGTTCGATGAAAAGAGTCCGCGGGATTCTCGTTAGCCTGCTCGGGTTGTCGTTGGGTTTCGCCACCGGCGCGTTGATCTTTCCCTGGTTCAACGCAGAAACGGAAACTCGGCCCGCAGGGTGGGCTCCGCCGACCAACAGCGGATCAAAGGCCGGTCCGGGGCAATTGGCGGGCCAATCCCACCCTACACTCGGCCCCTCGATACCACCGGATCGCCGCGCCGTTGCCAAAGACTGGAACCGTTCGCTGGGGGCCATGCCGCGGCTGGTCGACGTGACGCAATCGGCCGGAATCTCCTTCGAGCAGGTCAACGGCCTGACCGGCAGACACTACTATCTGGAGATAATGGGCAGCGGCGTGGGGTTGTTCGACTACGACGGTGACGGGTTCTTGGACATCTACTTCGTCAACGGAAACTACTTCAAGAATCCCCATCATGCCGCGGAACCCTCGCCGGATATCACCAATCGGCTCTACCGCAACAACCGCGACGGAACCTTCACCGACGTGACCTCGGCGGCCGGGGTCGGAGACCCTGGTTTCGGACACGGCTGCTGCACCGGCGACTATGACGGCGACGGCGACGGCGACCTGTACGTCAGCAACTTCGGGCCCAACGTCCTCTACCGCAACAACGGCGACGGGACCTTCACCGACGTGACCTCGGCGGCCGGCGTGGAGGATCCCGCCTGGGGGCAAAGCTCCGCGTGGCTGGACTACGACGGCGACGGCCGGCTCGATCTCTACGTACAGAACTACCTCGACTACTCGATCGAAGATGATCGCGGTTCGTTCTTCGTCATCGCCGACGAGAAGGTTCCCGACTATCCCTCGCCGGGTAGTTTCCCCGGCTCGCCGGACCGCCTCTATCGCAACAACGGCGACGGCACCTTCACCGACGTCGCCGAGCAGGCCGGCCTGTTCTATCCGGAGGGAAAGGGTATGGGCTGCGCCTGCCTCGACTTCGACGACGACGGTCGGCTCGACCTGTTCGTTGCCAACGACGGCATGGAGAACTACCTGTTCCGGGGACGCGGCGGCGGAACCTTCGAAGAGGATGGGCTGGTCGCCGGAGTGGCCTTCGACGGCAGCGGTATCCCGGAGGGCTCGATGGGCGTCGACGTGGGGGACTTCGACGGCGACGGGCGAATCGATCTGGCTGTGCCATGTCTGCGAGTACAAGTCTACACGCTGTACCGCAACTGTGGAGACTATTTCGCCGACGTCTCGCTGAAGTCCGGTATGGCACAGGCGACTTCGGATCGGACCGGATTCAACGTCAACTTCCTGGACTTTGACAACGACGGGGATCTGGACCTGTTGTTCATCACCGGCGGCGTGCGCGCCAATGAACTCGCACCGACGGACGCCCCCTTCCAAACCCGTTACGCAATCGAGGACCTGCTGCTGGCCAACGACGGCCGCGGGCACTTCACGGACGTTTCCAGCTTCGCCGGGGCCCATTTCCGCCGGCGGCTGATCGGCCGCGGCTCGGCCATCGGCGATCTGGACAATGACGGCGACCTCGATCTGGTGATCAACAACCTGGCCGGCCCGGCCGTCGTGTTGCGCAACGACACGCGGTCCGGGCACTGGATTACGCTAAGCCTGGTTGCTCGAGGCGGCCATCCGGATGCCCTGGGAACCAGCGTTGAAGTCGAAGCCGGCGGGCGCAAGCAGCGGTCGGTGGTCCACAGCCGTGTCAGCTTCCTCTCGCAGAGCGACCGCCGCGTTCATTTCGGGCTGGGCGACGCCACGCGAATCGATCGCCTCGAGGTGGTCTGGCCGGACCGGCAGCGCCAGGTACTGGAAGATCTGCCCGTGGATCGTTTCCTGACGATTGAACAAGGCAAGGAAGTTGAGAATCTTCGATAGCGACGTAACATATTGTGCAGCAATAGGTTCCGCTCCAGCGGAAGTTTTCATCTCTTGGCGAGTTTTCCATATTAGCTTCTGTTGCGGAAAGTGTCGTGGCGGGACGTTTGCCGTTTAGCCGCCGCGGCCACGCGGTGAGAACGACGGAAGATGCACCAGCGTCGAGCACCGCGTGGCCGCGGCGGCTAAACTCCCTGCGAAAAACCACTTTCCGCAATGGTTGAGAGGCTTCGACGAGAACACCCTGACCGGGGGGGTTGTGGAACTGGACAAAACTGGTATATTAGTTGTAATGTTCGGTTGATTCGGGCATTGCACACATGAATTGCCCGACAAAGCCGCTCGATGGCTGCGTCGTTCGGCACGTCATCTTTCAGTGAGGCAGCGTTTCTTCCTGCTGGCGCCGGTCCGTTGACCGGTTGGGTCTGGCCTTCTGTCCGGCATCGTCGGACGACGTAACGTTTCTGAGCGTTCGTCCGTGGCGCCGAAGCCCATCAAGTCCAGCAGACGTATCAGGCACGTGTGGGATCTTCGTGCTCGCATTTTCGAGGCTTACACTCTGTAGAATTGGAGGACAAGATGATGAACGTGACGTGCAAGTGCTCTATCTCGCTGGTGGTTGTGTTGGCGCTGGTTGCCGTCGGACAGGCGGGGGTAATGACCTTCTCCGACCTCGATCCCGGCCTGCCGCTGAACCAACAATTCGAGATGCCGGTGAACTACTCGACCGGCCTGCCGGCGGGAATCACCGCCATCTGGACCAACTTTTTTGCGAAGAACGCGGCGGGGCCCGACGACCATACGCCCGACAACGACGATCACATGCAGGCGTTCATGACCGCATCGACCGGCTCGATTGCATTCTCTTCGCCCCTCTTCGTGCAAGAAGTTTGGGCGAACAAGACGAGTTGGGGTGACACGGGAGACTGGATCATCAAGGGCAGCCTTGGTGGCACAGAGCAGTGGTCGCAGACGGTCACGACGGAGGATACATGGACCTCCGTCACGGTCGGCGCGGGGATCGCGGTGGACGAGCTGTCGATCCCCCAGCAAGGTCTCTGGAACCACGTCGATGACCTTACCTTTGCCCCTGTCCCAGAGCCGAGCGCGCTGGGCCTGTTGGCCGGCGGAGTGTTGGCGCTGCTGGTTTGGCGCCGAAGGCGGAGCTGACCGGGGGACGTTTTGCCGGAAGAGGAGAGCCAATCAACGAGGTAATATTGGCCGCAGCGGTTCCCGAAGCCCGCGGGCCGATCTTGCTTGGACATTTTTTCCGTATCTTCAATCGAAGGGAGACCTGGAACATGTATTTGCCGAATTGCAGAGGTTGGATCGTGGCGATGACGGTCGTTGTTGCCGCGGCCTTGACGGCCACGACGGCCCATGCCGTGGTGATTGCCGACTCGGTGGCGGAGTTTTCCGGCGTGCAGGGTCAGGATAACTGGAATTACGGGTACTACGACCGTACGGCCGACGCCGACGACGACTACACGTCGGCCGACTTCCAGGCCTTCACCACCACGGGACCCTTTCCGGGCTTCACCTTCGACGGCGCCAAATGGGATTGGGTCGACACCGACGGGGTCACCGCGGTGAACCCGCCGTGGACCGAACTGACCAACAACGGCGGGCATCCCAACGGGACCAACAACGGCCCCGAGCACTGGACCGTCCGCCGCTGGGTGGCGGAGGAGGCCGGAGACCTGCAATTCAACCTCGGGGTGGAGAAACCCAACAACGCAGGTAACATCAACGCCCGAGTGCACTACAACGGCCGGCCGCTGTTGGTTCGCAACTTCCCCGGCGGCCGGGCGAGGATCGACGAGCCCATCGCCATCCGGGGCGTACAGATCGGCGACGTGATCGATTTCTCCATCGATCCCAACGGCGACGACGGCTCCGACGGCACCGTGTTCGAGATCACCGTTGACAACGCAATCACCGACGGCAGAGTGCTTCAGGGCGGAATTGTGGCCCATTCGGCGATGGATTTCACCACCACCGGAACCCAGGGCGAGAACGGCTGGTACGCCGGCTATCACAACGTCACTCTCGACGGGCCGTATGAGGTCACTCCGGGCGGCACCGACGACTTCATCGCCTTCCCCAGCGACGGCGGGCCGTTCAGCGCCACCAATTTCTGGACGGGCGCCGACTGGAACTGGTTCGAAGGCGACCAGCCGTGGGACCACCTGGCCCAGTACGACGCCCACCCCAACGGCGACAACCAGCCCGAAGAGCACTGGGTTATCCGCCGTTGGGAGAGTAACGTCGACGGCGAGATCCAGATCGACTGGAACCTCGCCAAACAGAATTTGGGCGGCGGCAACGGCACGACCGTCAAGGTGCTGGTCAACGGCGTAGAGGTCGATTCCGGCACGGTTGCCTTCGACGACGCCGTGGGGATCAACCAGGTAGCCAATGCCACCGTGCTGGCCGGCGACTTTGTCGACATCGCCTTGACGGCCGAGGGCACCGACGGTTTGTTCGGCGACGGGAGTGACGGCTCGCGGTTCGAGGCCAGCATCCTCAAGGTCAATGCCGACGTGGAGTTGACCTGGGACGGAGACGGAGACGGCGACTGGGGTGAGATCGTGGCCGGATTCTCGAACTGGGAAGACGCCGCCGGACCGGTCAACTGGTTCCCCGACGTCGGCTCGGCCGCCCGGGCAACGATCAACGCGAATACGGTCACCGTGGCGGCCGACCGCCAGGCGGTCGCCCTGACGGTCGGCGGCACGGGCGCGGTCGAGGTGGCCGGCGGTCAGGAGCTCTCCGTCCTCGAGGAAACCAACTTCGCCGACGGCACCTCGCTGACGCTGCGAGCCGATTCCACGCTACGAACTTGGGGCGGAGGCTCCATCGCCTCGCTGGTGACCGACGGCAATGCCACCATCAACAACCGGGGCGACATTTCCGTGGGATCGCTCAGCGACGGTGGTGTTGCGGGCACGTTGGTCAAGACCGGCATCGGCACCCTCGCCCTGGACAACTCGGCCAAAAGCGTCTCGGCCGCCGCCACGACGATCAAGATCGAGCAAGGAACGGTCAGCGCCACGGGCAGCAATCCGCTGGGCGGCTCGCCGGCAGTCGAGTTGGCCGGTGGAAGACTCGAACTCAAGGGCCCCGTCACGTCCCCGGTCGCCGTCTGGGCGTTCGAGGAGGGAAGCGGCAACGTGGTCGCCGACTCCTCGCCGCGCGGCAACGGCCTCGACGGTGATATCGTCGACGGCACCTGGGTCACCGGCGATCCCGGCCGCGGCACCGTGTTGAGCCTCGACGGCGACGGCGACTTCGTCAACGTCGACGGACTGAACATCACGTCCGATACCGTGACCATGGCCATCTGGTTAAACGGCCACCGAATGGAGGACTGGGCCGGGATGATGATGTCGGCCAACACCCGAAACGGGATCGGATACGGCGACAACCAGAACCTGCACTACACCTGGAACGGCGACAGCACCTGGGCGTGGCACGACGGGCCCGCACTTCTCGACGATCAGTGGATGTTTGTCGCCGCCACCATCGAGCCCGGCAAGGCGACCGTTTACGTCGGCTCCGGCGGAGTGCTTAATTCGGTCGAAAACGCGATTCCCCACGCCGTGGAGACGATCAACGGGCTGCACATCGGCTACGATTTCGGCACGCGTTTCTTCAACGGCCTGGTTGACGACGCGATCATCTTCGACCGGGCGCTGAACCCGGCCGAGATGGCCGACCTGTTTGCCGGTGCGGTGTCGGCCAGTGCCTCGCCGCTGGAGCTGACCGGTACCAGTGTGCTGGTCAGTCAGTCGTCTACCTTGGACGTGACCTCCGACGGTCCCGCGGCCATGGGCCCGCTGACGATCACCGGCGGCACGTTGACCACCTCGGGCAACAGCGGCATCGGCTTTGCCGGCACCACGGTCGCCGGGGGAGTGGGCTTCGAGACCTTGACCGACACTAATTCCGGCGCGATCACGGCCCCCGGCGAGACGATCGTCAAGCGCGGCTCGGCCGATCTGATCGTCGACACCGCCGGCGGCGATCTGACCGGCGCCACGTTCGACGTGCAGGACGGCCGGCTGGTCGGCGTGCACGGATCGAACCCGTTGGAGGGTGCGGCGCTGCAGCTTAGCGGCGGCGAGGTGCTCTTGTCGGTCAAGCAGGGAGCCACCGGACCCTACAAGTTCGACAATGCCCTCAGCGTCGTCGAAAACAGCACCCTGTCGGCCGGTCCCGTTGCCGGCAGCATGGCCGGGCCGCTGACCGTCGACCTCGGAGGGGCGGTCAACGGGGTGAGCATCGCTGCCGACAAGACCCTCACGCTGCAAAGCTCCGGCCAGTACACGCTGAACGTCGCCGGGCTGGTCAACGGCCCTGGCAATATCAGCATGGACCAGGGCACCGCGGCCCTGTCGGCCGGTGGAAGCATCGGCGCGGCCGATATCGGCGGCGGGTCGTTTTTATTAAGAGCCGCGGCCGATCTCGACGTCGTCACGATGGAAGTCACCGGCGAGGGCACGGTGGACACCGGCGCCGGTCACGTAACCGTCAGCCAGGACCTTATCCTTGGCCTGATCACGTACTCGATCGACGCCACCAACACCTTCGAGGCCGCCGGCGGGATTGCGGCCGACGCGGCCAACCTCACGCTTGGCGGAGGCGTGCTGACGGTGAGCCCCGCGGCCGAAACCTCACTGATGACCTTCTCCGATTTGTGGCCCGGCCCCGGTGAACAGCAGGGCGCTCTTGACCCGGCCTATTCCACCGGCCTGCTGCCGGGGATCACGCCGAACTGGCAAGGGTTCGTATGGAAGAACGCCAACGGTCCGGACGATCACACCGTGGAGCCCGACGATCGCATGGCCATTTTCCTCGGCGGCTCCACCGGCACGGTCACCTTCTCCGAGCCGCTGGAGTTGGCCGAGTTCTGGATGAACCGCACCAATTGGGGCGACGCGGGGGATTGGACCGCCGTGGGCCGGCTCGCCGGGGTGGACCAGTGGACACGCACCATCGATGTCGATATGGACGTTTGGGTCCAGGTCCAGGAAGGCGCCGGTTTGGCGATTGACGAACTGGCTTTCACCGAAGGCGGCCTGTGGAATCACCTGGATGACTTCCTCTTCGTCGCCGCCGACTCGGACCTGACGATCCTCCAGCCCAACGTCAACCTCAGCGTGGTCGCCGATTCGACGATCGACCCGCAGTCGTTAGGCGCCGATACGGTTTTCGGCAACCTGACGATCGCCGAAGGCGTCACCCAACTGACCCTTTTGGCGTCCGGGGCCAGCTTCCTCGACGTGACGACCCCGCAGGATGTCACGATCGCCGGTCCGTGGATGCTGCGCGGCGACCTGAAAGTCGGCGGCAGCCCCGGTGTGTTGACCCTCGACCCGGGGGTGGGCGAGTGGGTCGAGTCTGACGTGGAGAACGGAGATCCGAGTTACCAGATCGAAATCGCTGCATGGGACGAGGTTACCTACCCCGACCCATGGGACACCACACCCCCGCCGACCGGAGCGATCAACGACCTGGTCGTGGTCGCCAGCGGCTCGCTCGCCCTGGACGGCGTGCTGGACGGCGAGCCGAAGGGGACCACGCTGAATCTGACCGCGACCAGCCAGCTCAGACCTGATTTCTCCTGGGCCGGCACGCAAACCCGGACGATCATCCAGAAGGGTGCGAACAATACCAATGAGGACGCCATCGACGGCGATTTCGAGGAAGTGCCCGTGGGCAGCCACTTGGGCTACGGCGTGTTTGTGGCCGAGCCGGGCGTGGAACTGGCCGGCAATGGAAACATGGAGGTGACGCTGTTGCAGGCCCTGGCCGGCGACACCAACGGCGACCGTGTGGTGGACATTGCCAACGATGGATCGGCTTTGATCCTGAATCTCGGCACCCAGACCGCAATGGACTGGACCAAGGGCGACTTCAACCATGACCAGGCGGTAGACATAGGCAACGACGGATCGGCTTTGATCCTGAATCTCGGCAGGGCCTATAAGGGTGGGGCCTACAAGGGTGGGTCGCCGGGTGAGGGTAAAGACGTCTCGCCGGGTGAGGGTGGTGGCTTCGTCGACCAGGATGGAAACATCTTCCTGGAAATGGACAGCCTCGCGTTGTACTCGGTCTATGTGGGTAACGACGCCGGCGAGCAGTTGCGCGGCACGGACGCGCTGAGACTCGACGCCGGTGTCGGCGACCCGGTGTGGGTGCTTCCTCCGTTCAGTACTACCAACAACGCCGTTGACAGCGAATTCCTGGAGGCCTTCGAGGAGTTGATGACGGGTGGGAATTTCATGACCAAGGAGCCCTACGACACGCTGGTGAATGTAAACTTGGACGGCCTGGTCGGAGAGGCGACCAGCATTTGGCTGAAGTACCAGCAGCTTAACCGACCCGCGGAGATTACGCAGTTGTTCAGGGTTCCCGAGCCGGGCACGCTGGTGATGTTGCTCTGCGCCGGCCTGCTGCTGTTGACCATCTACGGACGGCGCCGTGCGTCGTAACCGTTTTGTTTTCAACGCAGTAAGTGCGTTAGTTACCGCGCCAAGACAGCGACCGGCTACTTCAAGGACCGGCGCTGCCCTGGCGAGGTTCTCGAGAGGGAGCCATTGGGGTGACCAATCTCTTCCTGATTGGGTTGCAATCTCGTCGATTATCAGGGATGATGCAGGCTGAGAACGCTTGATCGAGGAAGTCGCGATGCGCACGTTTGCAGAGTTATTGACCAGTTTACAGAGCGCCGCGGCCCGCAAAACACGGTTTTCACCGAAAGCGACCAACGGCCGGATGAGAAGCGCAGGCGGCATCCGGCTGTCGCTTCAGCCGCTCGAACCGCGGCTGGTGCTCGACGGCGGCCCGCTGGTCATCAGCGAGTTCCTGGCGGTCAATGACACGGTGTTGGAAGACGAGGACCATGATCATCCGGATTGGATTGAGATCTACAATTCCTCGCAGCAGCCGGTCGTCCTCGACGGCTGGTACCTGACCGACAACGCCAATAATCTGACGAAGTGGGAGTTTCCCGACCACGTACTCGATCCGGAAATCACACTCGGATCGGGCGAATACCTGATTGTATTTGCGTCGAACAAGAACCGCCGCGTGGTGGGCGCTCCGCTGCACACGAATTTCGTGCTCGACGCGGGGGGCGAATACCTTGCCTTGGTTCGGCCTGACGGCCGGACCGTAGCTCAGGAGTTTGCCCCCGAGTATCCTCAACAGTTTGAGGACGTCTCGTACGGCAGCACCGACGCGGCAGGGGGTTTCTCGTCGGCCGACGGAGTCGAGCAGACCTATCTGGTTCCCACGGCCGCAGACGCCCCGCTGGGAACCTCCTGGACGATGCCCGGTTTTGACGACTCGCCCTGGACCGGCAGCGGCATTCGGGCCTCGCGAGTGCTGATCACCGAGGCGGGCACGGGAGGGATCGACTTCGTGGAGATCCAGAACGTCTCCGGCGGTCCGGTCGACACCTCCGGCTGGGTGGTGGCAGTCAACGACGGCTCCGGCACGGTCCCCGACATTAACCGGTGGACCGAGACCCTCTGGAACCTGGACCCTTCCCTGCCGGCCGGTGAAGTGTTCTACCAAACCGACAACCCTGACGACAACTATTGGGGAGAGTCTATCCTCTGGAACAGAGCGGGGTCCGGCGCGGCGGTAATCCTGGACGATCAAGGCAACCTGGCCGACTTCGTGGTCTGGGGCTATGACGCCGCGGAGATCGCCTCGCTGGACGTGCTCATAGGCGGGCATCGGGTCACGGCCGCCGACGCCTGGAACGGAGGGGCCGTGCCGGCGGAGGGCGATCGAGAGAACTCGCTGCAGCGCAGCGGCAGCGCGGATCACGACAACGCGTCCGATTGGGCCTTCACCCCACCGCCGTCGATGGGTGCCGCCAACGACGAGTTGGAGACTCCCTTTGTGATCGACCTGTCCAACGGTCTGGGGTTCGACGCCAGCGGCTCGGAACTGGCCGGCGCGATCCTCATCGACGTCGAGGCGGCCATGCACCACGTCAACGCGTCGTTGTGGACGCGGATCTCCTTCGAAGCGGGCCTCCCTTCCGGGCTGGACACGATGTGGCTGCGGATGAAGTACAACGACGGCTTCGTGGCCTACATCAACGGGCAGGAAGTGGCACGCCGCAACGCCCCCGAGACGCCCCAGTGGAATGCTTCGGCCACGGCGGCCCGCACCGTCGCCGACTCGCTGGTCTACGAGGAGATCGATATCATCGCTTCCGTGGGCGCACTGCAGGAGGGCACGAACGTGTTGGCCATCCACACGTTGAACCTCGACGCCGCCGACGACACGCTGCTGGTTTTGCCGGATCTGACGGGAGGTCGCCGGCAGTATTTTCGCCAGCCCACGCCCGGCGACGCCAGCGGACTGGAGGTCGACGTCTGGGGCCCGATTATCAGCAATCTGACCGAAAACCCCCCGCCGCCGAGCAACGCCGACGAGCTGGTGATTACGGCCGAAGTCAAGGCCATGTTCAACCCGGTCGACCGGGTGACGCTGCACTATCGCGTCGATTACGGCAGCCGTCGGACGACGACGATGGTCGACAACGGCAGCGGTCGCGACGCGACGGCCGGCGACGGCATCTACACGGCCGTGATCCCCGCCAGCCGATCGGGGCCCGGCGACATGGTTCGGTGGTACGTCACGGCGACGGATACGGCCGCCAACGAGTCGCGGTTTCCGGCTTTTCTCGACGCGGACGACTCACCCGAGTACTTCGGCACGATGGTCCTGGATCCGTCGGTCCAAAGCGAGCTGCCGGTGTTGTACTGGTTCGTCCAAAACCCTTCGGCCGCCGACGGTCGGTCGGGCACCCGCGGCTCGCTGTTCTTCGACGGGAACTTCTACGACAACATCCTCACGGACCTGCACGGGCAGTCTTCTGCCGGGTTTCCCAAGAAGAGCTACGACTTCGACTTCAACAAGCGGGATCGATTCAAGTGGGCCGACGGCCAGCTTCCGGTCAAGGATTTCAACCTGCTGACCAACTGGGCCGACAAGTCGAAGACTCGAAACACCTTGGCCTACGAGGTCTGGCGCGACGCCGATGCACCACATCACTTTGCCTTTCCGGTCCGCGTCCAGCAAAACGGACAGTTCTTCAGCACGGCCGACTTTGTCGAGGACGGCGACGACGTCTATCTCGAGCGGATCGAGCTGGACCCCCGAGGGGCACTCTACAAGATGTACAACCGGCTGGAGAGCGTCTCCGGAGGCGAGAAGAAGACCCGCAAGTGGGAAGGCAAAAGCGACCTGCAAGCGCTGATCAACGGCACCGGTCTCTCCAGTGCCGCCAGGACCCGCCACCTCTACGACAACGTCAACATCGCCGAGGCGGTCAACTACCTGGCCTCGATCGTGATCTCGGGAACGATCGACATCGGCCATAAGAACTATTACGTCTATCGCGACACCGAAGGCACCGGCGAGTGGCAGATCCTCCCTTGGGACGTGGACCTCTCGTTCGGCCGCAATTGGACCGGGTCGTTGAACTACTACGACGACAACATGTACGTCAACAATCCGCTGTATATCGGCGGCAATTACAACGGAACAGGTGCCGGTGGCAACAACCGGTTGATGGACGCGATGTACGAGACGTCCTCGATCCGCGAGATGTATCTACGGCGGGTACGCACGTTGATGGACGAGCAACTCCAGCCGCCCGGCAGACCCCCAAGCGAGCGGCTCTTCGAGCAGCGCCTCGACGAGCTGGTCGCGCTGATGGACCCCAACGCCAATCCCCGCGGCCAAGGCAGTGACGACGCCGATCGCGATTACCAGCGATGGGGCTCCTGGGGAAACCGCTACTCGATGCGCGAAGACGTCAACCGGATGAAGACGCAGTACTTCGAGCAGCGCCGCAATTACCTCTACGGCTTGGCGGCGATCCCCGACGCCCAGATCGACGTGGGCGCCTTGCCGCCGGACCAACGGAACATCGATTTCGGCACCATCGAGTTTTCGCCCGCCTCCGGCAACCAGGACGAAGAGTACATCGCGATCGTCAACAACAACGCGTTCTCGGTGGATATGTCGCGGTGGCGGCTTGACGGCGGCGTCCGGTTTACGTTCCTCTCCGGCACGGTGATTCCCGCCGGCGGCACGCTCTACGTCTCCCCCGACGTGAAAGCCTTCCGCGCCCGCGCGACCGGCCCCCGCGGCAACCAGGGACTGTTCGTCGTGGGTGGATACTCCGGACACCTGTCCTCTTTCGGCGAGACCGTGGGCTTGCTCGACGCCAACGGCGTCGAGATCGATTCGGCAACCTACGTGGGCGATCCCAGCGGGCCACAGCAGTTCTTGCGGATTGCCGAGATCATGTACGACCCGCCCCAACCGAGCGCCGACGAGATCGCGGCGGGATTCGACGACAACGACCTTTTCGAGTTCATCGAACTGATCAACACGGGTACGCAGACGCTGAACCTTGCCGGAGTCGGGCTTACCGAGGGCGTGCAGTTCACGTTCGACACGGTGACCTTGCCCGCCGGCGAGCGGGTGCTGGCCGTGCGAAGCCGCAGTGCCTTCGAGGCACGCTATGGCACCGACTTCAGCGTGGCCGGCCAATTCACGTCCGGCAAGTTGTCCAACGGCGGCGAAGAGGTCAAGCTGGAAGACGCCCTCAGTGGAACGATCCTCGAATTCGTCTACGACAACGGCGGCGAGTGGCCCCGCGAAGCCGGCGGCTCGGGGGCCTCGCTGGAGATTATCGATCCGGCCGGCGACTATGGCGACCCGGGCAATTGGCGCTTCAGCACTCGAATCGGCGGCACGCCCGGCGCCCCGCCGGAGGCGGTCCTCGGCGTGGTGGTCAACGAGGTCCTTTCCCATACCGACGCGCCCCAGTTGGATACGATCGAACTGCTGAACGTGACCGCCGAGACGATCGATGTCGGCGGCTGGTACTTGAGCGACTCGGCGTCGGATTACTCGGGCGACGGGTTCCGAAAGTTCCGCATCCCGGACGGCACCATGATCCCGGCCGGGGGATACCTGGTGTTCGACGAGCGCGACTTCAATCCGACGCCCGGGATTCCCGAATCAGGCTTCGCGCTGAACGGCGCCGAGGGCGACGACGTGTGGCTGGTCGCACCGGACGCCTCGGGCCGGCCGGTGCGTTTCTCCGATCACGTCGAGTTCGCCGCCGCCGCCAATGGTGAATCGTTCGGTCGCTGGCCCAACGGCAGCGGTGATTTGTATCCGATGCTCACGCCCACGCTGACACCGCCGGGCGGCCCCAACAGCGGGCCGCGCGTGGGGCCGGTCGTCATCAGCGAGGTGCACTACCATCCCAACCACGTCGCCGCCGGCGACATGGAGTTCATCGAACTCTACAACCCGACCAGTACAACCGTCGACCTGGGCGGCTGGCGAATTCGCAAGGGAATCGACTTCGACCTGGCGGACAACACCTTGCTGGGGTCCCACGCGACGCTGGTCATTGTGCCGTTTGACCCAAGCGACGCCGTCCGACTGGCGGCCTTCCGCGAGGAGTACGCGATCGACGAGTCGGTCGAGCTTGTCGGCGGCTATCGAAACCAGTTGAACAACGGCGGCGAGCGGGTGCAATTGCAGCGGGCCGCTGTGTTGATGGAAGCAGGGCAGCCGGGCGGCGAACCGGCCACCGTCGCGTACCTGCTGGAAGATGAGGTGCTCTACGACGATCTGGCCCCGTGGCCCACCGGTCCCGGCGGCCTCGGTGATTCGCTGAATCGCCTCGGTAGCAACCGATGGGGTAACGTCGCCACAAGCTGGACTGCCGAACCGCCGAGCCCCGGCTCGGTGAGTCTGGTGGCCGAAGTTGCCGGGCGCCACGTGTTCTATAACCACTCGGCCTTGGACGGCAACCACGCGGGGGCCAATGCCCAGGACGACGCTGCCATCGCCACCGACAAACAGCCGCTGCGGCCGGGCCAATCGGCAACCTTCGCCAACTACACCAGCTACGTCGGCGGTCTGAACGCCGTGATGGTCGACGTCGCCGATCTGCCGGCCGGGGCGACCTTGGCGGCGGACGACTTCCGCTTCCGCGTCGGCAACGACAACCAGCCGGACGGCTGGACGCCCGCTGCCAACCCGGCCTCGATCACCGTGCGGCCGGACGAAGGCACCGGCAACTCCGACCGGATCACGCTCATCTGGCCCGACAAGGCCATCCAGAAGCAGTGGCTGCAGGTGACCATCCTGGCCACGGCCGATACGGGCCTGCCGGAGCCGGACGTGTTTTACTTTGGCAACGCCCCCGGCGAGTCGGGCAATTCCACCGGCGACACCAAGGTCAACGCCTTCGACATGCTCGGGGCCAGGGACAACCGGCGCAACTTTCTTTACCCCGCACCCATCGACTTCCCCTTCGACTACAATCGCGACCAGCGCGTCGACGCCGCCGACATGCTCATCGCCCGGGCCAACCAGACACACTTCCTCAACGCGCTGAGGCTGATCACGGTGCCGGGAGGCAAGGCGGCCGGGGAGCAGGCGTCAGCAGCACCGCGCCGGGCCGCCCAAGACGCGGTCTTCAGACAGGCCGTCGAACGGGAGCCGGGACGCGCGGCAGTTGCATCGAGCAAATTGGATTGGCTGCACGAGTTCGATCAGATGAGCACGCAGAAACGGCCCTCGAGAAGGGACCCGTCGGCCGAGGCAGCGGCCGACGAGGTGCTGGCGATGAACTGGATGTAGCCGCCGGTTACGGGCCGATGAGTTGCTGGAGGCAGGATTCGGCGCCTTTTTCGCTTAGCGTTTTCACTTCATCCGCGGTCAGTGTACGGCCGAGGACCAGCAGGTCGTCGATGTGGCCGGTTAACTGTTCGTGCGGACCGAGTTCTGCGTCTTCGCCGACCAGGAGATTCCGCGCGAGTACCACCGGTTCGCCGCCCGGGAGGTGTTGGCGGCCAACCTGGTTGCCATCCAGGTAGAAGTCGACCCGCCCGTCGTCGTAGGTGACGGCCAGATGGTGGTAGGCGTTGTCCGCGAAGGTGACCGGGTCGGATTCGATGATGATGCCTTTGCACATCAGGCGAAGCCCGGTGATGACTTTTCCCTGCGGGTCGAAGTCGAACACTAGCTGCGAGCAGTCCACCGGCCCGCTACTGTTGTAGTTACTGAACAGACGTGCCAGCCGGTTGTCGTCGCTTTTGACCATCGCGGCCAGCGTGAAGTGCGTGCCGAGCTGCGAAGTCCCCTCGATTTCCAATCGATTCAGCGGCCGGAACCGCGAACCGATGGCCATGGAACGCTTGCCGAAAGCCGCGTTGTCAGGCTTGATGTCCACCTTGGCAACGCCGCGGAAAAGGACCCGCTGTCGGCCATCGGCCTGAAGCACGTCGGTGGCGTTCTTACCCTGGTCGTTTTCAAAGGTGTAGAGCGCGGCCAGAATCGCTCCGGCGGGCTCGTCGATGACCTCGACGTTACCGCCGGCCATGAACGAGTAGAGCGAGGTGTTCTTCATGAGGAAGTGCAGTCGGATGGGCCCGACGCCGGTGGGCAATTCCTTCCGCTCACCCCAGGTCACGATCTGATCCACACTATCGCCGCCCAGCGGATTGCAGTCTTTCTTGCCGTAACCCTTGATCACGGAGCCGCTGGCGTCGAGAACCTCGACCGCGAGATAACCACCGATGTTGGTGTGGCTGCCGTCATAATTGACGTGCAGCGGACCGGCGGCGTTCTCGAGCCTCTTCGTCATGACCTTCGCCACGACGGCGTTGCCCGAATCGAGCGAGGCGAAGCCGTCTTTGCGCAAGGTGGCCAAACCGACCGCACCGTGGATAGGAAAGACGTCGTGATCGTCGGGTGAGCCGGTGTAATAGACCTTGATGGTGTCGTTTTCGACAAGCATCTGGCCGGTGTAGTTCATCCCCTGGTCCCAACTGCCCGGCGGTCCGACTTCGAGGATCGGCGGGCGATCGCCCTGTTCGCGCAGCCAATGGGCGCCGTCGCGGCTGGTGACCAGTTCGGAGAAGACGGGCCCATGGAAGTAGCCGCGGTCGTCTTCGGCGCGGAAGATCCAGAGCAGGCCGATATACATCGTCTCGTAGGCCACGACGGGGCAGCCATAGAAGTGCGTGCGTTGGATCGTTCCGTTCTCGATCCAGCGGTCGTCGAAATCGTCCGGTGCCATGACGAGTTCCAGCGGCGGCCAGCAGCAAGGGTCTTTGGTTGCGGAAAGGGCAACGCATCGCCGCCGCAGACCGCTGACGTTTCGAATAACCTTCACGTAACCACGGTACATGCCGGTGCGGGCATCGTAGTGGAACGTGCCCACGTCGCTACCGCCCGTCAACGGTGAGCCGTCCGGCGCGGCTTCCCAGTGGATGCCATCCTCGGAGAAGCTCACGCCATAGCCGCCCGCTTTGCCGCGCGACATACTCGTGTAGCGATGTTTGGGGTCCGCATTGAAAGGCGTGTGGATCGGGTGGGCCCCTTGGGGCAGGAAATTGTTCTGCAATGAGCCGTCGATCCATGGAACCAGGCCCAGGATGGGCATCTCCCAGTGAATGCCGTCTTTGCTCGTTGAGTAGAGTGCGGGACTGCCATGTTTTGTGTCGTCGTCCTTGCGAGTCCAGCAACTGTGCCACATGCGGTAACCTTTGCCGCCCTCATTCGGCAGCACAACACCCGAAGTGACAACGTGATCCATCCAGGGTTTGTCGGGCAGCATGATGGGGTTCTCATGGTGCTTTTCGAACGCATGGTACGTGCGCACGACGCCGGTTGTCTTCGCCACGAGATAGTCATCAACAAACAACTGCCAGGGGCCGGTCAGGTCACTGAGCGACTCGGCCGCCAGGGCGGACGCGGCACAGCGTCCCTCGCTGCCGGCGGCACAGCGTCCCTCGCTGCCGGCGGCACAGCGTCCCTCGCTGCCGGCGGCACAGAGGATCAAGACCGCCACGTTGCAGAGCCAGCGGCGGGGCCCCTGGCCTCGGGGGGGCGAGAACAACAGTAGGATATCCGACGGCGTTCGAAGCAACATCGAAGACTCCTTTGCTGACAAGCGTCCCGGGGCTTTGCTGACAAGCGTCCCGGGGATTTGCTGACAATCGCCCCGGGGCGCCCCCCCCGCGCAGACAACGCGTCGGGCCCCGGCAAGGACGGCAGCCCCTGCCGCGAGAGCCTTTTTGTTTACCGTATTCACTTAACTGTGTCAACTCTCGCAACCGGGCCAATCTCGGGTACAATTGAAGGTAGGCGATGGTTGACATCGAGGCCGCACTCAAGTAGGTTATGCTTTGGCATATCGCGGCCGTGAAGTAGCCTGCGGCCAGCGGTTTGTAACGCGCGATATGCTGAAGCATAACGTGTTTGGCTAAGTTCAAGCCGATCCGGGAGTTGCTCGGGCAGCGACCGCCAGTGGACATGATGGCCGAAGCGTGCGAGTGTGCGGTCTCGCGGCAGTGGCCAAATCGAGTATTTAGAATCTCACCGCGATAGTCGGAGGTCTTTGAACCGATGAAATCTCACCAGGTCTTGCAATTGCTGCTAACGAGTGTTCTGCTTGCCTGCGGCGGCGCTGCCGGGCTGTCCGCCGAACCGACCGCCGGGCACGGAATCGGACTGGCTAAGTACAAGCTCGTCACCGGGCCGATCACGATCCGAGGCGTGCGGGATAACGCCTCGGGGCTGACCTTCAGCCCGGTGACCAACAGCCTGTTTCTGGCGGTCAACAGCCCAGCGTCGATTGTGGAACTGGGCCTCGACGGGGTGGTTCGCCGCGTGATTGCCTTGAAAGGTTTTGACGATTCCGAAGCGGTCACGCACGTGAAGGACCAGACCTTTGCGGTGGTGGAAGAAAGGCGTTATACGCTGTGCCTGATCCGGATCGATCGGGATACCAAGGCGGTCGATTACGGCACGGCGGTAAAAGTTACTTTGGAATCCAAGACCGGCGACAACGTCGGCTTGGAAGGCGTCGCCTTCGACGCGGCCGGCGGGCGGTTTTTCTGTGTGAAGGAAATGAGGCCGATGAGGGTTTACGAAGTCCCGATGCTGGCCGACCGCCGTACACCGGGTCGCCCGAAATACCCCTGGGCCGTCGAGAACAACGCCGATTGGAACTTGACCGATCTGTCGGGACTGCACTTCGACGCCCGCAGCGGGCATCTGCTGGTGGTGAGCCACGAATCGCGGGCGATCGTCGAATGTACGCCCCAGGGCGAACCAATTGCTCAACTCTCGCTCACTAAGGGAAACGCGGGCCTCGCAGCGAGCATTCCCCAGGCCGAGGGCATCACGATGGACTCGCAGGGGCGGCTCTACATTTGCAGCGAGCCGAACCTGTTCTACGTGTTTGCCAAGTGAAGCGGCGTCGAATCTGAGCGTCGTCGGCCAGTTTTGTAGTATATCGCGGCCGTGAAGTTGCCTGCGGCTAGCGGGTTGTAACGCTGTCGGTGTGCGATGTGCCCCCCCCTGTGTGATGTACCCTCCCCTAAGCTTACCGATTTTTGCCCACGCGGGAGAATTATCTATCAAACTGGTTGACGGTCGAGTAAGATGGGGACCGTAGATTGTTTCCCGCTACTTTTACTAGGGTGATGACTCACCCACAACTGTGAAGGAGGCAGCGTGATGAGATGGCTTTGTGTGTGCTTAGTGTCCCTAGTTGGCCTTGTCTTAACACACCAACTTCGTGCTGACACAGTGGCCCATTGGAGTTTCGAGGAGGGTGTGCCCGACACAGTGGCTTCCGGTGCTAATTCGATTCTGGATTCCTCTGGCAACGATCTTCACGGCACACCGCTTGGCGGACCAGTGTACCGCACGGTGACCAATCCCGGCAGTTCGCTCGGCCTGGGTTTCGACGGTGTGGATGATCGAGTGTCTATTGACGATAATCCACTGCTGGAACTCACCGAGAGCCTGACCCTTGAAGCGTTTGTTCGCATCGATTCCTATGCCAACTCTGGCGTGATCGTCTGGCGAGGCGACGACCGCTCTGGGCTTGATCCTTACGCACTCCAGTTCATCGGTGACGACAATACGAATCCGGATAGACGACGAAACCTACGTTTTTTTATCCACCCCGAGGGCGGAGGAGGACTTAGAACAGGGTTCTTCACGCCCATGCTATTGCCGCTTGGCGAGACGTTTCATATGGCGGGAACACTCGATGATGCCACAGGGGAGATGAAACTCTTCATCAACGGGAATGTAGTAGCAGAGACAACAACAGACCTGCGGCCCTTCGGACCCCTCGATGCATCACAACGCCCCCGCGTCAGCATTGGCAACATCGACCAAGGAGGCACCCAATCCTTCCACGGAATCATTGACGAAGTCCGCATCTCCGATGTAGCCCTCGATCCCTCGGACTTCCTCATCCCCGAACCCTCCACCTTCGCCCTGCTACTGATGGGTACGGTCGGCCTTCTGACCTACGCCTGGCAACGCCGGAAGCGGATGCCTTAAGAGCTGACGTGGAAGTATGAACTAAGAAAAGGGCCGCGGCCGGGTGGCCCCGAGGTGATTGCTCACCCGGGGCTCCCAGAGATCCGACGTTGACGGGGTCAGATTCTAAACACTCAATTTCGGCCGAGAACGAAAAGAAGGTGGTGCCTGTGACCAAGGTAAACCATTGCCCCCTTTCCTGAGCCGCAGCGAAAAACTGATTATTCAGAGTGTAACCCCGACATCCGCAGCTTAAACCGTGTCGAAGCACACTAACAAATCGAAAAGAAGGACAGCAAACGATGATCAACAAACAAACTTCCGTGCTGGGTGCAATCGGTATCGTGGCCCTGGCTATCGGCTGCGCCGGCTCCGGCGTCGCCAGCGGTGACGAAAAGGAGCCCGGTTACGTGTCGCTGTTTAATGGAAAGAATCTCGATGGCTGGGTTATCGAGAACGATGGACAGTTCGCCGTCCGCCGCGGTCTGCTGGTGGTCAACCAAGGCACGGGCTGGCTGCGGTCCGAAAAGGTGTATGCCGACTTCATCTTCAAGATGGATTTCCGTTTCCTTGAAAAAGAAGCCAACAGCGGCATCTTCGTTCGGACCGCACCGACCAGCAAGAAGGACGACAACGGTTGGCCCGACAACGGCTATCAGGTCCAGTGCATGGACACGATCGACGGAAAGATACCCTGTGCTACGATGATCCCTTATGGGGCCCCGCCGTTTCAGAGCGAGTCGGATCTGAAAACGCTGGCCAAGGTGTTTCGGCCGACCGGAGAGTGGAACCGTTACGAAATCAAGTGCGTCGGAGAAGAACTGACCGTGAAGCTCAACGGGGCGCTGATTACCAAGGCCCACCGTATCAAGAACCTTCGAGGGCATCTTGGCATTCAAGGCGAACACGGCCGCCTCGAATTCCGCAACCTTGGCGTCAAGAAGGTTCAACGGTAGCACCTGACTTGGCCCAACAAGCGTGCCTCCGGGGCTAGATTCGTTTCAGACGGAGTGCCGCCGGGTAAGGAAAAGGCGCCTGGAACTGTTGCTTGCCGCCGCTGGATCTGATCACACCGGTGCGCGATTCGCCGCCGGTGGGAATAATCCACCGATAGCGGTACTCGCCCGCCGGCAGTTGCACACTGAACTTCTTATTCGGCGCGGGTTGGTAAACCAGATACTCTCTACCCGGCTGGTAGAGGCAATAACGCGTACTCGATGGGGAATCCGTCTTGCCGTCCTGGGGCACAGTTTTCGGCAGATCCATTTGATCGGCATAGTTTCGGATCACACCGATCGCGGCGCGCATCTGCTGCCATTTGGGATGTTCCCGCTGGAAACTGCTCCCCGTCCACCAGGTCAGGTCCTGGTATTTGCAGTCCATCAGAATAGGGTTCATGCCCCGGGTAAACCATTTCCAGAATTGAACGTGCGTGACTCTCAGCGGAGCCAGGTGATCGCTGTCGGCAATCACGACTTTCTTTCCCGTCGCGCCGGGCGGATCGTGCAAGTATCTTTGCTCGCCGCGGGGAGACACGATATCCGCGTGACAATTCGGATCAAAACACTCCTCCTCCTTGGCATTGATCCACACCAAATGCTGCTTCGGTTTGGCGGCCTCATAGCGTTTGATGAAATCGACCATATGGTATTGCCAGGGCGTGGATTCCGCATGGCACTCGTTGCCGATCTCCCAAATGACGTTGTCGAAGTCGTTTAGCTGATCAATGAAGTGTTTGACGTAGTCCTCTTGCAGTCGGGTGATTTCGGGAATCTCCAACGTGTGTACTTTATACCCGTTGCCGTTTCCCCCGGGGTCGCCGTCGATACGGTTGACGTTGTTATCGACGTGGTAGGGATGCCTTGGCCAAGGAACAGGCCTGCGACCGCGATCGGGGCCCAGTACGCTCCACCCCTCGAAAAGCATCACACTCAAATAGAGGTCCCGCTGGCCCGCTTCGCGAATTCGCTTCTTAAGACGTTCGAAATACACGGCGTTGAATTTGCTCAGGTCGTATTTCTCGCCCGATTTGGCATAGGGTAGAGGGCGGTAATACGCGTCCTCCCACATCCATCCGCGCATGAAGTTGTGTTTCCAACCGACCAGCTTGTCGAGCCAGCCGACGTAGTCGAACTGCTCGTCCTGGTAGGTTTGAAACTCCGCCCAGGTGTGAGATCCGCTCAGCAGGACGGCTTTTCGGGTTGAATCCCCTTTGACCATTAGATAGCGCGGGTTATCCGGATGAACCACCAGCGGTCCTTCGGCCCCGGAGGCCGTTGAGCCGTTTATGAACAATACGGTCGCGATCACAACAGGGATACGCATGTGCACAACTCCGCAAGAAACCATGGATCACTCCCGTCGATCTTGGCCATTTCCAAGGATTCCCTGGCCACGTGTTGGAGGTCTTGACCGCACTCAAGACTGAGGCCATCATACTCAAGGTACCAGAGGTAACCTGTCCACGAAAGGCATCGCCCTTGGCCGAAGTCAACGAACGAACAAAGGATCCGCCGTAGTCTGTAGTCACCCGCAGGACCGCGGCGATGGCCTCGATTTGAGTCCAGACGGTCACGGCGGCCGACGTCACCGGTTGACACTCTGGGGGTATCCCGTTGGCAAAGCAAGGTGCCCCGCCCGTGCGGCCTCGATCGAGCCGCCATGGCCGTTGGCATACGGCACTTCTTGTGACGCGAGGCGAGGATTGAGCGAGTGAAGGGTGCGAAGTCCGTCCTGTGCGGCTTTTGACTGCGAGTCGACTGCCAGGGCAAGCTCGTATTGCTGTTGCGCCTCCCACCATCGCTCTTCGAGCATCAGTGCAAAGGCCATATTGGCCCGTGCATCCGCCTCGGGACATCCGGCCCGGGCAAACTCCACCAGCGACTCATCGGTCCGGCCGGTACGGGCCAACAGCAGCCCGAGGTTGATATGGGCGCGCGTAAGGTCCGGCCTCAGTGCGAGCGCCTGCCGCAAGCTTGCCTCGGCCTCCTGCCATCGTCGCTGCAGGTAGAAGCTGTATCCCAGGTCGCAATGGATTTCCGGGTTCTCGGGGTCCTTCTTCAGGGCCGCTCGATAGAACGCCTCGGAGATCTTGCAGTCCCCTTTCTTGTCGTGCAACACGGCCAGCCGATGGCAAGCGTCGACCCGACTTTTGTCCTTGTCGACGATGTCCCGGTAGATCTTGATGGCCTGGTCGGTTTGGCCCTGCCGCTCAAACGAGCGGGCCATGCTCATCCGGACGTCCATCTCCTGTTCGGCCATCCCCTGCTCGGACAAATCGTCCTCGGACTTCCAGAAGGTTAGTTTCGAGAGCCACGAAGATTGCGGATCCACCGGACTGCCTGGCACAGTTTCGGTTTGCTTGCAGCCGGCCGCGCAAATCGCGAATATCGCCACACAAATCGTCGCACAACGGACGTGAGGGCTTCTGATCATTATCCAATCCAAATGGCTTCCATGCCAAATGAGGGCTCCGCTTTCGGCAGCGGCGGTCCGATAGGAGTAGAAGAGACGTTTGACAGTCTTCGATGTGGTTGTTATTGATCGGCGGCCGGATTGTGCTACTGCGCGGTCCCCGTTCCCTGTTGCTGTTGCAAGGCTGGCGGCAACAGCATCTTCTCATAAGTGAGGAAGGCTTCCTCGCCGCTGAGGCCGTAGGCTTCCGGGTCGCCGACGACCACCCAGTCCTGGGGAACCGGGAAGTTCAGCCGGTCGAGTGAGGCCAGCACATGACTGCGCCGGGCCGCGGCCAAGCCGGGTTTCTCGGGTGTGTGCTCGATGACGATGGGATAGACGTTGTTCTGCAACATCCAGACCATCTCCTTCAGACGCTTGCGCCCGAGCTGATTGAGCCTGGAGGCGTCGCTGAGAATTCCGTCGTGAAAGTCATAGCGATAGAGCACGGTTCGGGCGGTCATGGCGTTGCCGATCTGCGTATTCACATGGGCATACAAGCAGGCGCCCAGAGGCTTCTCGCAGAACCAATTGGCGTATCCCCAGTGGCTCCATTGCAGACAGGCCTTCACCCGGCCAACGCGGCCTCGCCGGCAGCTTGGGCAAGCATGGCCATAATAGCAGTCGGGGCAGTTATACGGGTGTGTGACGTAATTCCCGCTGCCGACAACCTGTGGCGGATGAGGAGTCGGCCGTTGGGGCAGAGGCGGCCCGTCTTCTGGCAGCGGCGCGGCGTCATACTCCGGTTCCGGTGCGGCGTCGGGCTCCGGCGCAACAGCGACCGGTGGTGCTGAGTCCTCCGGCCCTTGCGCGACGGCCATCGCCGCGGTGATCCATGCGGCCAAGAGACAGCAGCAGATTCGGGCATTGTCTAGCATTTCGACGGTCTCCAGATGACGGGCTCGACGTTGCCCTGGCAGTATTCTGGCAATCACACCTTTTCTGCGCGCCAACTCCCAGTGATTGCTATTGCGAGAACCCGACCGGGCCACAGACGTGGCTCTGTTCGAGCCTCAACAGTCGCACCAGCCCCAGCGGATCGTCCCAATGCGTCGTCGATCGGTGTCCGCGTCCGGTTCGGCCTTCGATACGATTCAGAAGATAGAACTCGAGGTCATTGGGATCCTGCACCTCTTCGCCGGGCAAGGGCGGAACCTGGTCGGGATTCATGGGACGCACCAGGAAGGGGGTCACCAACACGAGCAGTTCCCTCTCCTCCCGCTTGTGGCTCGTATTGCTGAACAGGGTCCCAATCACGGGAAGATCGCCCAAGCCGGGAATCCGGCTCGTGCTCCCGTCGGTGGTCACCTGCAGCAGACCGGCAATGGCCAATGTCTGCCCCTCGCGAAGCTCCACGGTCGTCCTGACGTTGCGCGTATTCACACCCGGTACGCTTGTACCAAGCACCGTGACGCCGAGGCTCTGGTCGATCGAGCTTACATCGGTCGCGACCTGAAGCCGAATCGATTCGTCTTCCATCACGTACGGAATGAAGTTGAGTTGGACACCGAACTTCTTCCATTCGATGGTAATGTTGCCTGCGGCCCCACCGCCGGACTGCGGAACCGGAACGGGAAACTCTCCCCCGGCCAAGAACTCGGCCTGTTGACCGTTTAGGGCCATCAGATTCGGCTCGGCCAGGACGGTGAGCACCGAGTTTTGACGCAGGGCGCGCAGCAGGATCTCGAAGTCGCCGCTGGGGAAGATCCCGAACGCGGTGCCGTTGGAACCGTTCGCCGTCTTGGTCTCGTGCGTGAGCCCGCCCAATCCCAGAACTGAAAGGGCATCGACGGTCGCTCCGGCAATACTCGTGCCGAATATATTCCCGGTGCCCGGGTCAATGCCGAGGATGTCGGCGCCGATTTCCCGCAACCCGTTGCGGTCCAACTCGGCAATTTTGACCTGGAGCATGACCTGATGCACACCGGGAACGCGAATCAGGTTGATGACCTTGGCCTCCACTTTACTCTGGAACTTACCGGGAGCTACGCCAGGCTGCGCTGAGCCGGCTCCCTGATCCGCTCCCATCGGGTCGGCGGCCGCTTGTGGCACCTCAAGGGGTATATATACCCCGTCTTCGTAGGCGGTAGCTAGATACGCTTCGATGGTCTGGATGATCTGGGAGACTTGTGCAGGGCTGCGGGCTTGCCCCTCGACAATCAAGTGCCTTCGGAGTTGCCCAAGCTTGAGATAGGCGTCCGGAAACATCTGCCGGAGCTGTGCCCGCAGTAGTTGAAGCTCGTAGACCACGCGAACTTCAAAACTGACTGCTTGGCCGTCCGCCATCATCACCGACATGTCCGTGACCCCCACCCGTTTCCCGGTTATGCGCAACATTCGAGGGTTTGGCAAGACCTGGAAATCTATGATAGTAGGATCGGCAACCGCGATGACAGCCATTCCTTCTTCTCCGGCGATATCCTGTTTCAAGGTCAGCAGCCGTCCTTGATGTATGATCACCTCGATAGCCGCGTCGTTGGCCTGCAACGCGTCGATGAACGACGCCACCGGCGCCCCCTCCTCAGGTGGCCTACCGGTTTGCCATTGCTGACCGGCATCCGGGCCCTGGGCCGGCCTGGGCTGTTTCAGGGGCACTATCGGCAGTGGGCCGCCGATCGGACGACCGGTTTGGTCGACCGTTTGTGACATACCGGGCGTGCCCGATCCGGCGACGATGAGGATCAGCAGGAAGCACATGGACTTCCACGCACAAGCGTTTTCCGCTGCCGGCTCTGACACCATTGCTAGCTCACAAAAATAACTATCAACCGGCCCCTTTGATATCAGATTAGTGTTCGACAAATCCGGCCCGCAAGTTTAAGTATTGCGGGTTCCACTGGCAAGATCAACGAATCGGAGAATACCTCCCAGTCCTCAGGTCTGTGTGTACACCCCCCGCCACCACCCCTCCAGCGTGCAGGAAACGATGGACTCATCCCAGTAAACTGTGCATAATATCACCACCATGTTGCGGGGTGTATAGGAAGTTCCCGTGGCTACCCACCCACTCATAGGGTAGTTCCGTCGAGAGCTTACGTCACCTGGCTCTCATCGAAATCGATGAAGAAGAGGTCGTAGGCGTGCCCGCGCCGAGTTTCGGGCAAAGGCGGCCAGATGGGCCGCCGCACTTGCTCGAGACCCGTAACGAACTCGGTAGGCCACAGCGCGCGTGGCGTCGTGTCTGTGGGGGAAGTCAAGCTGGCAATGAATTGGAGGGTGTCGGGGCTGCCGAAAGCCGTTGCGGCGGGCTGCGTGGACACGGCGACCTGAAGGGCGTTGATCATCACATAAGGGTCCTTGCCGCCGAGATCTCTAAACAGCAAGGTCAACTGACCGTCACCGACGCTCACGGAGTACGTCGTGGTGACAAACTCGCCCTTGCCCGTGTTCACCGAATCTACCTCAACTCCCTCCAGGAAAACCCCCATCTTCTCGTGCCGGGCCGTGGCGTCTCCCAGTGTCAGGATCACGTCGTAGTCTCCGTTGGCCACGTCCACGGCAAACGTTCCGTCAACGGTGTAGTTGAAGTCCCGGGTCAGATCCGTACCGCTGAAACGATCTATGCCGGCCCGCAAGCCGCTCTGCCAGCCGTAACCCTTCGCGACGTCATAGGCGTCCGTGTACACCACACCCGTGTAGCCGTCGGCCACCGGAGAAGTGGGCGTTCCGAAATCGAGACGGACCACGTAGTCGGGGCCGGGCTCCAAGGTGAAGCTGGTGGTGAACCGGTCCTCGGGGGTCTCGCCGTTGACCGCGTCGCCGTCCTGGTCCATCGGATTGCCCGCCAGATCGGTGATCTCT
>SDBV01000472.1_pt1 | contig 57577 bp, 65 predicted proteins | sample 2277081 | NCBI WGS metagenome assembly SDBV01 (sample SAMN10402039, study PRJNA504765) | marine sediment metagenome | isolation source: marine sediment core GS10_PC15, 223 cmbsf | place: Arctic Ocean: Southern Knipovich Ridge | collected 2010
GTTCGCGGCGTTCTTCTAGACCACTGCTCAGTTGCGTGCCGATGCACGCGCCTTCTCATTGGTCTTCGTCGGCCTTGCGAACGCCGTCTTCGGTCGCATTCTCCAAGGGTGATCGACTTCGCTTGGAGATCGTGCTTCGTCGATGGTATAAAAGTGCACTGCTGCTCCCGCACCGATGCTTCGCTCAGTCGAGAGCTTGTTCGGGCGAACGCATGGTCACTGAAGCCACGCCCATGGAGAATTGACGCCGGTGTTTCAAGCGCAGGACATCCTTGAGGTCGGAGACACAGTGCTTGATCGTTTCGACGCTGAGTTTCAGCTGTTTGGCTATCTCGCGATTTGTGCAACCCTGCTGGAGCATCTCAAGTATCTCTTGCTCGCGCTCTGTCAGTGGTGTCGTGATAACTGGAGTCAAAGGGGAGACGCTGCGAATGAAGTCCATTAACATCTTCTTCGAGTAGAGTGGTTCGCCCGCTGCGGCCCGTTCCAGTGACGGGACCAGTGTGTCGACATCGGTCTTCGATAGGCACCCGCTGGCGCCGCAGGCCATCGAGGCGTAGTGGACCATCTTATCATCGGCGTTCTTGGTCAGCCAGACGACAGGAGTATCTTGACGGAAACCATGGAGGGACTCGGTTATTTCCGTTGCTCGGTCGCCGATATTGTCGATATCGATTATACCCAGCGCGGACCTGGAGAAAAGAGAACAATTGTCACATATTTCTTTGCTGGCTAGCCTGGTCAATTTGTGTCCAAGCCTCTCAAGCAGTCCGCTCACGGCAATACTTTCAAGGCTGTTATCTGTAACCATCAGGAAGTCGGCCATATCACTCACTTAGTTGGTTTACTTGCAGAAGTCGTCGCTTGAGAATAGTATCACAAACTGGTCTCTTGCAGCAATCACTTGGTGTTGTCAGTCAGGTATCTCTGGTCTCACTCGTTGATGTGGAAGCGACAATCCAGCCATCACTTCGTCCGACCAACTGAATGCCAATAATGTCGGCATCGTCCATGACCATATGGACGTCCATTTCCAGTTCTCGGCGCTCGTTTGCGGTATCGAAAGTCAAAACCAGTGTCGTGTGCGAGTCCTTTGCCTTCTCGATTTCAGAGAAGAGCCGGGCGGCGCTTTCCTGTGTCAGCACTTCGTTTATCGTCAACTCACTCATATTCATTTCATCGGCCACGATCAGTTTTCGCGCACCATTACTGGTCGCGATGATCTTGCCGACTGGGTCGATCAGCATAACCGGGACCGCCAGGGAATCGAGGAGGCCGCTCTGTTGCACGGCGAAGGCACCAAGTTTACCTAAGACCGCGTCCTTAGCGAGAGCGAAAGCTAGTCGTTCCGCGAAGACCTCGATGAGTCGCTTGTCGGCGTCGCTAAAAAACCGCGCTTTCTCGCTGTGCAGTTGGACCGCGCCGAGAACCTCGCCGTTGATAGCCAATGGGGTTGCCAACACCGCTCGTGTTAACATCCGCGTTTCCGCAGCTGCGAAGAAAGGCGATGCTGATAGATCGCTAATCTCCAATGTCTTCCCGGCGCTGATGACATTCTGGGCAAGCAAAGTCCATTCGTCTAGACACGCGTCGTTGCGGCGTCCTTCGTTCCAGAAACTCTTTAGCACCGGCTTGCCGGCCGGATAGAGAAAGACGGCAATACTATCCATATTCATAAGCCTAGCTACTTTCTTCAGGACCGGCTTCAATTCATTATCATATCCAAGAGCGTCCAGGGGTAGCTCGGTCACCGTGTTGAAAAGCGTCAAAAGCGTCTGGATAGACCCGATGGTCTGTTCGGTTTGCAGCTCACGCAAGGTGAAATCCATGGCGAAAGCCGAGGCCTCCGCGACAGCCAAGTTTTCATCTGCCAGCGGCTGTCGACAACCCAGCATTAAGAGCCCGTGGGCGTGGGGCCCGTGACCGAGCGCCACGAGCGCCAGACTATCTACAACAGGGAAACCCTCGCTGTCCGCCCAATCCGCTAGCTTACTGTTTGCCTCAGGCGCTTCGAACCTTATTCTGCTCGCACCCGCGTATTCCTCAATGTCTGCTCGTTCCAGTGTTTTCGAGGGCTTAGAGTGAAGGTCCAGGGCGAGCGATCCACCGATAATGAGATCATAGTCTCTATCATCTTTGAAGATGAATCCGATTGCGTACTGTACTTCCGGGATGGATTCAAGTCTGGCCAAGGTGATAGCGGCGATGTTGTCAACGGAGGTGTGGGACGCGTCGCTGATGGTGGCCCGCACTATCGCCAAGCTGTTCAAGGCGCCGCTACGCTCACTATCGCTTCGACCCTCATTGCGACGCGCATCGCGAACGGCCCGAAAACTATCGGTCAGGACCCGCGCCAGCTCCCCGACTTCATCGTCGCCAGTGACATCGATATCAACAACATCACCGTGGCTCGACAATACAGTGCGAGCCGAGCGCGTGATCTGCTTGATCCGCCCTGAGACCATGCGCGTCAACCAAACACCGAGGCCGAGCGCCAGCACGAGTAGAATTGCTGAAGTGACCAGGGCGAGTTCGTTGATTCTGGCGATGTAGGTTTCGAGAGTCGCGTTCTCGGCTGCCAATTGCTGCCCCTCGAGGTCGTAGAGCTCCTTGGCCAGGCCCGCGGTCGTTTGCACGTCTTTATAGTAGGTCTCATCGATGTCTCCGGTGACCGAGGGGGAGAACAATTTTCTAATCGACGTTCGCAGCTCACGCAAGCGCTGCGATTCACCGGGTATCAGGTTCGATTCGCGGAGGACATCGTTGGTCTGCCGGTATGCTCGAGACAATTCTTCCGCCAGGTGCAGCTGGTAGATTTCCGAACCAGGCGCCAACTGCGCGTGATTGGCCGCGTGGTCCATTTCGCTACGAATCATCTGGATTTTATGGGCGCGCTCATACCGCTTCGCGTATTTCTGGGAAAGACCCAGAAACTCGGAGGTGACCACGTACTTATATGCGTCAACACTAATCGCAGTTAGCACGAAAAGAGAGACGACCAGTATCGCTTTTCCGGCCAGCGTAAGCTTCATTGGGCGCATGAGTCCAAATCTCAAAAACTCCTTGTCAATATAATAACCCAGGTGGCTGGGATAAGTCACCCATTCAAGATGTAATGGCCGCAAACCGATTAGTTGTATCATTAGACCCCTTAAGGTCAGTTTTTGACCGCTTAAATGAAATCTGGTATTCTTGACTCGTCATGCGGGCTTTGTCAAGAAAGGGTCGGGGCTAATGGCAACAAGAAAGACAACCGGGATAGATCATCCAAAACTTTTTATTATCGACAAGAATCCACTTGAGCTGATTGGGCTCAAAACCATTCTTTCTGATTGTGTTATCAAAGTTCATTCTGACGACCTAATGATCAGCCGGGAGATCATTGCGGAGCTTGAGGCATGGGAACCGCAGGCTGTCTTGGCCGATGTCATCTCGTACGACCGGGAGATGGATATGTTCACAAGAGCGGTTCGACGGAAACTAGACATACCGGTTTTGTGGCTCACTCCTTCGGATGATCGCGAATATACTATCGATGCTGTCACGGCCGGTGCGGCCGGATGCGTGCCCAAGGACAACTTCCAGATGATAGCCGATGCGCTTGACGCCATCCTCGCCGATAACGTTTTTTTCTCAATTAAAGAGTTGGCGGATTTTGCTTTTGATATTGGTCTCTTCTGTCCGCCTAGCGGGCGTCATATCAAGAACTTGACGAACAAGGAGCGGCAGATCTTCATGCTGATGCGCGAGGGGGCGACGAATTACCAAATCGCGACGGAGTTAAGCATCAGCGTCGAAACCGTCAAGGCCCACATCAGGAGTATTCGGAATGCCTATGGAGCGCTCAGCAAGCGGCAGCTGGTGCCTCAGATACCGTTTACCAAAGAGGCAATCGAGGTCGAGGAAGTGGCTGAGCCGACGGCTAGCGTCCTCGGCGATACTACTAGCTAGCTAGGTCTGGCCCGCTCGGGTCAAGTGATTATCTTCGATTGCCGAGTCCAAAAGCTCTGCGGATTTGGCGCAGATGGACTTTGACTGTCTCAGCACTTATTTTCAGAGCAGTGGCTATCTGTGCGTTGGTGGCTCCGGATTGCACCAACATAAGTACTTCACTCTCCCGCGCGCTCACAGTTGGATGGACGCGATTTGGGGCAAACAGGTTGATCTGCTTGATATAGCGCAAGAGGACGTGTGGACAAAAGTGGTAATCTCCGGAAGACACGGTCTGAAAAGCATCCAATAGCTCTGCAACCCTTGTCTTTTCTGTGAAGCCATCGGCTCCGGCGCTAATGGCGATAAACTGTCCGTGATCTCGCTGGTCCTGCGACATCCATACAACTAGGGCGCTCGGGAAACGGTTCTTGATGGGGCGCGTCAATCGCTCTGGCGCCAATCCGGGCGAGTCGAAGTCGAAGCAGACGATGTCTACATCAGCGAAGGAGTCGAGACTGGGTGGCGACTCCTTTCCATGCAAGACGAGTCGGACGCTAGATTCGCCCGCTTTTTCCAGCAACGCTTGTATTCCAACCAGTTCCAGCCGGTTGCTTCCGACGAGTGCGACTTTTTGCCAGATCATTTGAGTTGACATGTTCAGTCGGGGACGAAGGCGGTGCCGAGAAGCATCTTTTGTCCTAACTTGAGCGATCCTGCTTCGGGGATATCAGGCGCCGATAGGAATATCGGGAAGCGATATCTAGTGGCTGGCACCATTGCCGCTGTCCTTGATCGGCTCAGTCTTCCAGTCCCGGCCGATTAAGCTCTCGACTTTCGGTTTATCATGGCAAAGCGTACACCACGGTTCATGTCCGTTGGCAAACTTAGCTGTTTCGCTATGACAGCCCATGCAGTAGTCAATATTCTTCTTTGCGTTAGCCCCGTGTTCAGTCCGCCAGGTCACACGGCCGTGACCTTCAGGCAAATCGAAGTCTTCAGTGTGGCAAGTCGTACAGGCCTGAGGCGGCTTTTTACCATTCTGAATTCGGGCCAACGTCTCCTCGGAGCGCGATTCCGGACTGGCACTATGACAGCGAAAGCACCCATACTTCATAGTCAGGAAGTCTTTATATTTGAACTCCGGGTCCCACGTCTTTAGGGGCTCATACTCTTCCGCTCCTTTGTGGACGACCCGATTATGGCAAACAGTGCAGTTGATGCCGGCTGCTTTGTGTTTATCGTGGTCCATATAGATGCCTCTGGATAATGTGAACTTACGGTTTGCGTTACTGTGGCATCGCTCGCATCGCTCCATCGGTATCAGTTCCTGGCTCAAATGACTATGCTCGTTAACTGGTTGCTCGAAGTTTCCAGTTAGTTCCTGATAGGGCCCTTTGATGTCAACGAACATCTTTCCATACAGAAGCTGCAGGTAGGATTTCGGTCCGTGGCACCCATAGCACGGGACCTGCGCGTGTGACGACTTTTTCCAGGTCTCGTATTCAGGCGTCATGCTATGGCAGCCTTTACAGAATGCCGGGCTGGAGGATGCTGTCAGTATGGCCGGGAAGACAAAGGCCCCGACCATTACAAACGCTGCTCCGTACAGCATGAGGGCAAACCTATATTCTCGCTCCGGAAGCCGTTTCCTTACGGCCCTGATTCTTTCGCGCACACGTAGTCTCATAGATTCCCTCCAGGTGGGTTCAGGCTTGGCCTAGCTATTCGAAAAACCTAAACCAGCCGCGCGGCCGTACGGTTTTCACTGTCCAATACCCGGGACGGGATACCGTCGAGCAGTTGGCGTCGAGAGGTGACCCCGAGCTTCTTTCTGATGTTCTTGACGTGTATTTTTACCGTCTCAATCGAGATGAATAGCTCCACGCCTATTTCACGGTTTTTGGCGCCTATTCTGAGCAACTCAAGCACTTGGCGCTCCCGAGATGTCAGCACCGCCAGCTGTCTCCCTGATTTTGAAAACAGCACTGACGCTCGTCTAGAAAAGTCTAGGAGCAGCTTCTTGCTAAACAGGATTCGACCATTCGCGGCTCCTTCGACGGCGTCGATGATTGCGCTGAAGTCGAGCTTCGAGATACACCCGTCAGCGTGGGCATTTATGGCATCGAAAGCCAGGAGTTGGTCATTTGTCGGCGCGAGCCACACCACATAAGTTTGCGGTAGCCTGGCCTTCACCAAACGGGTGAAGTCTTCTAGTTCGCTGCCGAGCGAGGTTGTGTCAATAAGGAGGATGTGCAACCGCTCCTCCTTAGACCGAGACAGCAGCTCTCGCGTTTCTAAAAAGTGTTCGGTTTCAACTGCGAAATCCGCATTCTGAAGTATCCGAGTGATCCCGGTTGCTTCTAAGTAGCTGTTATCTAGAATGGCCACCTTGGCAGTATTGTCAGTCAAACTTCTCACAGAATTCATTCTACGGGGTCAACCATGCGCATGCAGTGCCCATTTAAGGTGTTTTCATCTACATGGAGGGGTAATCTTCGATACCGAAGCGGTTAAGAGTCGTCACCTAATTGGGCCATCGTTCGGGCTTCAGCCGATACTGAGGCGCGGCCCTCATTTGCGCTGACCTCCGACTGCTTCAAGATATGACGGGCCGCCGATATCAATAGGCCGGCTCCGATAAAGACAGCGAAACCAAATCCAATAATGTAAAGATAGACAAATGTCTCGACTGCCATCATCTGGATCATCCCTTTCAAGCCTGCATTGCTACATCAGAAAATAACCCGATGAAGGTCCTCATGTGTATAACACCACCGGACACATATTCCATGAACCTAGGAGCAGTACGCAGAAACCATCTAGGTCTTATCGGCGAAACAACGAGAACGTTACGGGGCCGGTCATCAAAACGCGCCGGGCAGGTCAGCTATCGAAGCCGCCTCGGTTGAACGTGCTCCCAGGCGCCGGTTTGCTGCCGGTCGTGTGGCAAGTTTCACAAAACTCAAGTTGATGGCATGTCTCGCATTCGGCCGAGCCCATTTCCTTGACATAGTTCATCGCCACATCTATCCAGGGTTTTCCGAGATTCGGATTATTGTCGTAGAACTGCTGGTGGTGGCAGGTCATGCAATAGTCTTCATTAGGCTTTTTGCGCCACCGCGAGTTGTGGCAGAGATCACAGGCTTCCTTATCCTTGGCTGCCTTCACATAATGGCCCCGGCGCCACTCTGGTTCGCCGGCCGCGGCGAAACGCTCCTTGTGCTCGGGCGTATTATGCGGCATCGCGATGCCGTTGTGGCACTGGTCTCCACACCATGACTGCCGGTCATGGCAACCGAAGCAGAGCTGAAAGTCGATTTCCTTGGCTGTCTTCCCGTGACGCAGCGTGCCTGAACCCCAGGCCACTCCGTTCTTGATCTGATGGTTGATCTGGCCCGATTGCGGCCGGGTTGTCCAGAGCGTCGAGTGGCAGGTGATGCAGGCCGTCGGCGGGTCAGCGTCGGGCGGCAGACTGGCGCGTAGTTCTTCATCGCGATAGAAGCTGCTCTTTCCATGACAACGCCAGCAGCCGTTGACCATGTTCAGGCGGTCGACTTGGTTTTGATCTTCCCTGACGAAGAAACCTTGCGGTTTCTTCAATGGGTGGCCGACAAGATTATGGCAGGTCGGGCACTCTAAGTTGTTCTCCAGGTGACGGGCATGATTCATTCGCAGGCCTCGCCGGAACGTGAATCGGCGCATGTTCGGCGAGTGGCAACGCAAACATATATCGCCGTCGACTGCCCGCCAGCTTTGGCGGGAGAGCGCTTTTGGGTCGGAGGGGTTTGTATTAGGATTGAGATAGAGAGCAAAATGCCAAATGCTCGGGCTGGCCACCCCTTCAAGGCCGCGACGGACATGGCACGCAGCGCAAGCAATGCCGGCATGCGAAGAGCGCGTCCAACTCTCGATCGAGGGCGAGTCGGCGTGACATGAGGCACAGAAGGAGGGGTCGCTGGCTGCGGTGATGGTGAGGACCAGGCCAAAACTCATCACGATTAACAGTGTTGAAAAATAGAGGAACAGCCTAAACCAGGCGCGCTTTTTTTCGTAAACCATGGACCGCTCCAGTTCTAATAATGGTCGCTGTCTGCGGAACCGTCCTCTGGCTCTACTCCGTCAGTGTTTCGACCTTCCCAAGTACGGCCAATGATCTCCTCGACCTTCTTGCGGTCGTGGCACCTGGTACACCAAGGCTCTTTGCCATTAGAGAACGGCCCGCTCTCGCCGTGACAACTGAGGCAGTACTCAATATCCTGCTTGGCGAAGTTCTGGTGCTGGGTTCGCCAGTCCGATCGTTCGTGCCTGACAGGCAACTCGAAGTCCTGTGTGTGGCACGTCGGGCAGGTGCGGGGCGGCACTTTCCCGTTCATAATATGCGCCATCGTCTCCGGATCCCGCGTGTCCGCGCTATTGCTGTGGCAGCGGTGGCAGCCGTATTTCATAGTCAGATAATCCGGGTACTTGAAATCCGGGTCCCAGGTCTTGAGTGGCTCATACTCCTCAGCCCCCTTGTGGACGACCCGATTATGGCAGACCGTGCAGTTTATTCCAGCCTTCTTGTGGGCGATATGGTCGATGTAGATACCTTCCGAGAAAGTGAATTTGCGGTTCTCGTTCTTGTGGCAGCGCTCACATCTTTCCATCGGGATTAGCTCCTGGCTCACGTGACTATGCTCATTGACCGGTTTTTCGAATCGCCCGGTCAATTCCTGAAACGGGCCCCGGATGTCGACGAAGGCCTTGCCATACAAGAGTTGTGTATAGGAGCGCGATCCATGGCAGCTATAGCAGGGGATGGCTGCGTGGCTGGATTTCTTCCAGGTCTGGACTTCGGGATTCATACTGTGGCAGATCGCGCAGAAACTCGGATTCGATGAAACGGTCAGTCCGGCTGGGATCGCGAAGAGCAGGAATATCCCGAAGGCGCCGAAATAGAGCATGAGCGCGAATCGTTGCCGCCGGTCTTTGAGTCGCTCCCTAAATCCGCGGATGAGTTTGCGGGGGCTGAGCGTCATGCCTCAATCCTCGTTGTCCATCGTGTGGACATGTTCACGGGCGGCATTTTGGGGAGCTTCCAGCTTATCTTTGCGTTCTCGGTCGTCGCGCGTGATCATTCTGGCTGCCGCGATCAGGAGCGAGATCGCAAGTATGGCTGACAAGCCGAATCCGATGATATATAGATAGACAAATGTCTCGACCGCCATCATAAGCACCACTTCCTTGTCCGCTAAGGGAGGCGCTTTGCGCCTCACTATTGCTATCTTGACGTACTCGATAAGTTCAGATACTGCAACTTGCTCTCGAGCGCTTATCGATGAAACGGTCGTTCTTGATCTTGTGTTCCGCTTGCTAAGTCAACTGTTCGACTGGTGGTGCCGCCCGTGCTTTCATATCGGCCGATCCAGCCAGCATCGAGCGCTAGACTACCTGTTACTCAAAAGTCTAGGCTGGCTAAGGCAGCAAAGAAATACCGCTATGAGCGGCAGGAAGTAAACAATAGGTGCTGCTGCGGAACCTAAAGAGTATTATCCGCTATCCGCTTATTCAGGGTCGGACCAGCTTCTCAGCAACTCTTTGCGACGGGCGTCGTCCTCTTTACCGACTCTCGTTTCATCGCGCCCGGACTTCGAGATCATGCGGGCTGCAGCGACCAAGAGAAAGATGCTCAGCACCGTGCTGAGGGCGAACCCCAGGATGTAGAGATAGACAAAAGTCTCAACCGCCATCATATGAAACACCCCCTCCGATCTTTATGAATAGTACTTTCCCCAAAGGCCGTGCTTGTTTCGCCCTGGCGTACTTCCCGGACGCCCCTTATAATTCGGACATGAGCGCGAGCGAGATGACGGTACAAGGACTCCGGGAAAAGAAGGTTGGCGGCGAAAAGATCGTTGCTTTAACTGCGTGGGACTATTTTACAGGCGCCCTCGCGGAGGCGGCAGGGGTCGACTTTGTGCTAGTGGGTGATTCTCTGGCTATGACCGTCCAAGGGGATACCGACACTCTCGCGGTTACACTCGACGAGATGATCTATCATACACGGTTGGCTGCTCGGGCCTGTCGGAGTCCACTGCTCATCATGGATCTGCCATTCATGTCCTACCAGGTAGACTCAGGGCAGGCGCTGCGAAGTTCGGGCCGGGTTCTAAAGGAAACGAAAGCCCGCGGAGTTAAGATCGAGGGAGGCTGCGAGATGGCCGAGACTGTGGCTAGAGTGACGGCTGCCGGTATTCCGGTCGTTGGTCATATCGGGCTTACGCCACAAGCCGTCCATCAGCTGAGCGGTTTTAGGGCCCAAGGTAAGTCGGTGGAGGCGGCCAGTCGTCTGGCTCGGGATGCTCGAGCCCTGGATGAAGCCGGCATTTGCGCTCTTGTTCTCGAATACGTCCCGCGAGAACTCGCCGCCCATATATCAAAGATCATCGACGTGCCGACCTTGGGTATCGGGGCAGGCGACGGCTGCGACGGTCAAATTCAGGTGACCGCTGATCTGCTTGGGCTCGGGACTCGGGTCCCCAAGCACGCCAAAGTCTATGCAGACCTGCGAGATGTGGCTACAGCCGCATTGGTCGGATATGCCGATGAGGTGCGAAAAGGGGTCTTTCCGCGCGAAGAGCAGACGGTCTTCGCTGACGAGGAACTGTGCCGAGCCATCGAGGCCGGCGACCTCTAGAAATTCGGCCGAAAAGTGGTCCGGCCGGTCAAAATTGGAGAACGCGGCCCAAAGCGCCGGGCGCAAGGCATCTATTGAGAGCGACGAGGTGAGGGAAGTGTACATCAAGTACATGACCGAGTCGATTGTCTTGACGCCGGTGCCGGTCGTGAGAATTAAGGAGACACAATACTTAATTACCGTCACAAACAATTAAGTATTGTGTCCCCTTAATTCCTCTATCGGACGAACGACGAGACAAGCACGCTTAATTGGGTACGCAACTGAGCCGAGGTGGAGGATAACGCCGTAGGCGTGGTCTTGGGCTGCTTTCCAGACAGGGTGTCTTTGATCGAGTCGAGATAGGCGTGAACGGTCTCGAGAGCCCCATTGCAGTAAGGGGAGTCAAGCGACCCATTGATGTTCACCGCAGCAATGGCGCATCCGCCTCCGCATAGAGTGGCTATCGAGCAGTCGCGGCAGGTCTCGAGGGATAGTATGCTCCGGCCGTTCCAGCTGGACAGCGCCGCTTCATTCAAAAAGAAATCTGGATAGTACCGACCGACGGCGTGACGTTCGTCGCCAATAGCCTCCGCGCATAAGTATATCTTGCCGTCTGTTCCGAAGGTATAGCAACTCAGACTATTCGATTCGCAGTACTGGAAGCGCGGGAAACTGAAGTCGTCTGAGCCGATCGTGGTCATCAGATACTCAAGGTTGCGAAAGAGGTCGACCCGGAAAAGGCTGAGTTCGGGGTGTCTCTCCTTGAGCTTGAACCATTCAACGGCCATCTCGTGCTCGGCAAGTCGTCCGGGTATATCGCGGCCGTTATGGTCGTCGACGGGGGAGAGGATCGCTCCGAAGTGCGGCAGCCGGTCCCAGCCCCTCTCTTGAATGAACTCGGCCAACTCAACCAAGCTCTCCAGGTTGCGCCGGTCGACATTGACCCGTATCCGCACCTTCATCTCGTTCTCTAATAGCAGCTCGATACCCTTGACAATCGCCTGGAAGGAGCCTTGGCCGCCGGCGCGTGGGCGGCGTTTATCATGGACGGCAGCCGGCCCGTCGACCGTTATCTGGAAGTCGTCGATCTGGTCCCGAAAGGAGTTTAGTAGTGGGATGTAGTCGGCCACGTGGACGCCGTTTGTAATTGTGTTCACTGTCAACCCGCGGGCCTGCGCCAGCTCCAGGATGTGTTTGACGGCCTCGTGAGTAGTGGGCAACAAGGGCTCTCCGCCGAATAGTTGAATGTGAGAGTCGGAGGTACTCAAGCGGTCGATGGCGGCGAAGATCGCGTCGATTTCCTCCGCCTCCAGGACGCGGGGGTGCTCTTGCGGCAGCGAACCCTCAAAGCAATATTCGCAGCGCAGATTGCAGGAGTAAGTAGGGCAGATGACAAAACTCACCGGTCTTGCCGTCCTTGTATATTCGTTGAAGAGGCGTTGTACTTCCCGCTCTTCCGCGGCCCGGGACGAGAAGATGTAGCCGCGGTCGTGAAGCGGTTGCCATATCTCGCAGTCGGAGGTGAGCGCCGCCGGGTCTGCGAGTAACGGCAAGTAGTGATTGTCAATGACATCGATGGCTCCGGACAATGTATTAACAAGCACGCTCGAAGAGTCATTGAGATGATGTGTCAGCATATACCGGGTCAAATACATAGGCGCTCCCAGGTTGACAACCGGGCTAGTAATATTCACATAATACTACAACAATAGAATTTATCAAGGAGTGATTTATTTGGCCCCCGGGCGTAGGAAATCAACAGCAAAGGTATCTATGGGATACCTTGAAATGGACATCATGCCAATCGTGTGGCGGCTCGGCTCCGCCACCGTGAAGCAAGTCTTCGAGGAACTCTATAATTCGAGGAAGTTGGCATATACGACGATCATGACGGTAATGCGGCGGCTGGCGTACAAAGGAATTCTGGAGGTGGATGATTCCAGCGTGCCCTTTGTGTACCGGCCTACCGTCGGGGACCAAGAGTTGGCGGCGGCGGTGGTCGACGAAGTCGTAGACCGGCTGCTCGGCGGCTCCTCTGCCCCATTGGTAATGCATTACTTGCGGCATGGTAATATGTCATCAGTCGAGCAGGGGAAGATCAGGACGCTTTTGAGGGGTCGCGTGAAGAACTAGCAGATGATGAGCCTGGAGGGAGAGTCTTCTCGTGGATGAAGTCACCCATAGGGTGATCATGAGTGTCGCCACGTGCGCGTTGTGGCTCGCTATCACGCTTGTTGTTCTTTGGTTGCTGAGGGTCAAGAATCCGGCGGTCCGTTACTTGTTTCTTCTTGTTCCTTTAGTAAAGAGTCTTTTGGCTCTCGTGAGAGAGAAGCCCCAGGTCGAGCCGTTTGACGGGGTCTTTATTTTCAGCACCCAGTTCTTGAATCCCAGCGGCTTCATTCCTGATATACCCGAGTTCGCCCCGTATCCCATCGAGCTCTCGTCGGCTCTAGTGCAGCTCAATGTCTGGTTCTTGCTGGTACTGGTGGTCGCCTTCTTTGGTTGGCGGCTGGTGGGATTCTTCCAATTCATGCGGATAATGAGGCGGGCCCCGGAGCTGGACCGCGACGTATATGATCCGGTCTACGCAGTGGTCAAGAGATTGGTGGCCGCGGCCGGGATACGCGAGCCGCGGCTGGTATATCTCAATCTGAGGGAAGCACCTTTTACGGTCGGTCTCCGGCGTCCGATCATCGCGGTGTCGAAAGTGGTCATGGATATGCTGGCCCCTGAAGAATTGGAGGCTGTGCTCGCTCACGAGATAGCCCATATCGCCCGGCGGGACTATCTGTACCACTGGGGTATCGTCCTCTTGCGCGACTTGCTATTCTTCAATCCTCTAACTTATATTATCTACTCGCGGCTTTCGTTTGAGCGCGAGCGCGCGTGTGACGACTACGGCTCGAACCTTTCTCAACGATTTCGCTTAGCGAAATCGTTGGTCAAATTAGCGGAGGCGAAGACGTTGGCCCCCAGCACTGTCGCCACCCGGTCCTTTGCGCCGCAGGCTCTCACCAGAAGACAGGAGTCCTTTCTTGCGCGAAGGGTCAAGGAGTTGCTCGGGCCCAGTCCGCACGGACTGCTAAGTAGCGCTGCTTGGTTCGGTCTCGCCATGCTGGCTCTCTTGCTCGTCAACTTCGAAATCCATCTAGTCGTGATGCTTTCAGGCGACCCGCTCATATTTCCTTAGCCGGCATTTGTCTCGGTAGTTAATCTTCTCTTTTCGGCACCCATTGACACCTCTTGATTCGCTGTGTTTGACAGAATGCCGGAAACATACTACAGTACTAGTATTCTCAAGCAGTAGGGAGGTGTTTGGTTATGAGACCGGTTAATGCGACCGACAAACTCTGGACGCGAATCCCGGATGAGGACAAGCCGACAGACAGTAAGGGTGGCTGCTGTTGGCACTATGCATGGTGCTGGTTCTGGGGCTAAATGTGGTTAAGCCAGGTCGCCGGAGTCGACCAATCCCTCTTTCACGGCCAAGACGGCAGCGGATGTGCGGTCATTGATATGCAATTTTTCGAAGATATTGCTTAAATGGTTCTTGACCGTCTTGTCGCTTATAAACAGCTGTCGCGCAATCTCTTTATTGCTCATGCCTTTCGCTATGAGTGCTAAGACCTCGCGTTCTCTGGGGGTTAGGTTCTCGTAGCGTTTGGCTTTTTCAGCCTTCTTTTCCATTTGCGAGAACTCTGTCAACAGTTTAGAGGCCATCGAGGGCTGTAGTAGCGAAAGACCTTCGCTGGCCGCCTCGATCACCTGAATCAATTCCTGCGGGGCCCGGCTCTTCAAGAGATAACCGATGGCGCCCGCTTTGATCGACTCAAAGAGAAACTGTTCCTCCTCATGCATCGTCAGCATCACGATCGTGGCGTCTTCTTTGGCTTCTTTGATGTTGCGGGTTGCTTCTATTCCGTCCATCAGCGGCATCTGAATATCCATTAAGATGACCGCCGGCTCGAGCTGAGCGGCTAATTCGACCGCCCGCTGACCGTTTTCGGCTTCTCCGATGACATCCATGCCGGCTTCTTCGAGAATGCGGCGGAGTCCTTGGCGCATCAGCGTGTGATCGTCGACGACCATGACCGATATCTTGCTCATATCAAGCTCCCTTTGCCTGGCAGGGGACGGTGACCATGACCCGTGTGCCTTCTCCCGGCTTGCTGACTATCTTGACCGTACCGCTCAATGACTGCACTCGTTCATTCATGCCGGATAGACCGAAGCCGCTGTCTTGCGAAGCCCGCTTCTTTATCTCATCCATATCGAACCCGACCCCATCGTCTTTGATAACCATGACGACCTCGTTCTTTTTCTTTTTTAACTCAAGAGAGACCGTCTTTGCCTGAGCATGTTTCTTGATATTGTTAAGTGTTTCTTGCGCCAGCCTAAAAAGTCCTGTCTCGACCGACTCGGCAAGCCTCTCTTTCATCTTGGGATTATAGTCTATCGTGATATTGTTTGCCTCCCCAAAGCTTTCCAGATGCTTCTCCAATGTCGGGACCAGGCCGAGGCTGTCGAGGATCGTCGGTCTCAAGTCGTATATTACTTTCCGCAGGTCCGTGATGGTGTCATGGACGATCTCTTCTAGTTGGGCCACTTCTTTCTTCGCGTTTTCATCTTCATCGCCCAGGGCATTGCTGAGGAAGTTCAGACTAAAGATGATACCGGAGAGGTTTTGGATGACCCCGTCATGCAGGTCGCGGGATATGCGGCGCCGTTCGTCCTCCTGGCTTGAGGCCAGTCGGGTGAGCAGTCGTTGCAGTTCGTTGCGGCTTTCTAAGATGTCCTCATATAAATGCGCGTTTTCGAAGACTATCTGCGCCTGGCTGACGATGCCAGACGCTATCTGGATGTCGCGGTCACTGAACTTGTGGCTCGCCGTGCTATAGAGGACCATAGCGATCGCGGTCACTTCATCGCGACTGACGCAAGGTATCAAGATGGCTGACTTCGCGCCCAGGCTCCCTCTAAGCTTGGCCGGAAGGAGCTCGTCGGTCTCGACGCTCTCGATAGATATTGGCTTCCTCTCTTTCCGTATGCGGTCGATGGCCTTGACCGAACGGGGCTTGAGTTTGACATTAGGCGAGTTGCTACCGATAAAAGCTTTCTCGGCTTCGCTCCATTCGAAGGTCAGGCAGGCGTCGGCGAAGAGGGCGGCCGGCAGGGCGTTTCTCAGCATTTCCAAAACATCGCCGGTCCCAGCGAGACTGCCGATGGTCAGAGCGACACGGACGAGCGCTGACGATATCTCCGCTTCTTCGCGAAGGTTGTCTTTCTCAGTGACGAGTTGGTCCCAGTTGTTGACGAAGAATCCGCTTTCCTGGTCGAGCAGGCCCTGCAATTCCTGTGTCTTGACTTGCGTCACGGCTTTTGTCTCGATGAGCTTGTCTCTTTCTTGCGCCAGCTCATGGACTCGCCGGCGCAGTTGCCGAGTGCGGGACAGCGCCCCCCCGATCAATATACCGCTCAGGGCCGGGATGCCGACGATCAACAGGAAGAGAAGGTTCAACTCAGAAGATTGAGTCAAATAGTCGGTAAAGGAGGCTTCGGTTTGAGAGGACAGGTTGTCAACGACCGCTACTAGCAACAATAACCCGATAATCAAGCCAACGAGCGCGTGGATACCGCTCTTACGTAAATCGAACTGCCCCAAGGGTCGCCTCCAAATCGATATTACCGGTGGTTATATGACCTAATCGGCAAGATTAGCGCCAAAGACAAGTTCATTACACGAAAAACAGAGCCCCGTATAATCGACAGCATCATTTAGCGCTGAGCATTATGCTAAGCGCTGGTAAATAGTGTAGTCAAGGGAAGGCTGTGAGAATCAGCCACGGGCCCGCCACTGTGACTGGCGAGCGAAACTATGAGCAGGCCGCTGAGGCGGCCCCCGATTACCGCTTTGAAGCGGGAAAGCGTAGTGGAGCCGAGAACCAGGAGTCAGGAGACCTTGAACCGCACCGTCCCGAGGACCGGACGGAGGTTGCCCCGGTTTTGGCGACCGGGTTTTTTAATTTGAGGGCTGAAATGACGGCAAAAACGATCATGATCCAGGGAACCGGGTCCCATGTCGGCAAGAGCTATTTGGCCGCGGGACTTTGCCGGATATTCCGGGATGAAGGTCGTCGCGTCGCACCATTCAAGTCGCAGAACATGGCGCTGAATTCCTTCGCGACCATTGATGGCCGCGAGATCGGGCGGGCCCAAGCGGTTCAAGCGATGGCCGCCGGCATCACCCCGTCGGTAGATATGAACCCGATCCTGCTGAAGCCGGAGGCTGGAGGTCGCGCGCAGGTGATTATTAATGGACTGGTAGAAGGCTCAATGGACTCTGGAGTCTACCATTCCATGAAACGGGACTGGTCTCCGCTCTGGCGCCAGGCCTTAAGCCGTCTAAGGGAAGAGTATGAGCTGGTAGTCATCGAAGGAGCGGGAAGTCCGGCTGAGATCAACCTAGCCGATCGCGATGTCGCCAATATGGCGGTCGCTGCGGAAGCAGAAGCGCCGGTCCTGCTCGTTGCCGATATCGAGCGGGGTGGGGCCTTCGCGTCACTATTTGGTACCTATGCTCTCCTGTCACCGGGAGATCGGCGCCGGATCAAAGGTTTCATTATTAATAAGATGCACGGCGACGCAGCATTGTTGGCCGGCGGGCCGGAGTTTTTGGAGGAAGAGACGGGAGTGCCTGTTCTAGGCATTGTTCCTTTTATTGATGCGGTGCTGGAGGAGGAAGATTCCGCGGCGTTGGACAAGCCCACCTCGCCGGAGCCGGCCGATTCGCCGCTTCGCCTGCGTGTTGTCGTGCCTCGTCTTCCGGGCATCGCCAATTTCACTGACCTCGAGCCGTTGGCGCTGCTTTCTGAGATCGATGTGGCTTATGTGGACGAGCCGGCCGCCTTCGAGCCGGCCGACGCCGTTGTCCTGCCTGGCAGTAAAAATACCATCGCGGATCTACGGTGGTTGAAGTCTCGGGGTCTCGATCACGCGATAATCGACGCCGCCAGGCGCGGGGTGCCGACATTGGGTTTGTGCGGTGGCTACCAGATGTTGGGAGCGGTCGTCCGCGATCCGTTGGGCGTAGAGGGTCCGGTTGCCGATTTTGAGCGGGGACTCGACCTATTGCCCATCGAAAGCGAGATGAGCTCGAGCAAGCGGGTCCGGCAGACCGGGGCGGTCGTGACGGCGGGCGAGACCGTGCTGGGCTCCGGAGCCGCCGGCGTAGAAGTGACTGGGTACGAGATCCACGTCGGTCGCTCCATGACCATACGTGCCCGGGAGTCCGAAGTTGTGACGTGGATCGAGCGGGACGGAGAGTCTCTGGGCTGGGCCGCGAGCCGGTTGCCGGTGGCCGGAACCTATCTGCACGGCCTTTTTGGTAACCAGGTCATCCTAGGGTCGTTCGTCGATCTTCTAGCTGATCAGGCAGGGCGAGCTAGATTCGTGGTCCGTCCGGATCGCTTCGAAGCCCGTATTGACCGGATAGCCACTGTCCTTCGGGGCTCATTGGACATGCCGCGCATAGCCCAGTTGATCGAAGAGGGGACCGCTCAGTCCGTGGGTGCGGGGATTTATCAATGAGTGAGAAGAACGTCGGGCTGACATTTGTCCTTGGTGGGTGCCGAAGTGGTAAGAGCGATCATGCCGAAAACCTGGTTTCGGCGTATGACAGTGTTATCTATGTCGCGACCGCCGCAGCCGTGGATGAAGAGATGGCGCAGCGGATAGCCGGCCATAGGGCTAAGCGGCCTGCGGACTGGACGACGCTCGAGATCGAAGGAGTGGATCTTCCGGAAAGATTGGCGGACGAGTCGGCGGATGCCGTCTTGATCGACAGCCTTACTTTATATGTGTCCCGGGTCATGGCCCGGTTGCCTGAACCGGCCCGGCATTTGCAGGATTTGGTTCAGGTGGCTGCAACTTGCCCGTCGGACGTGATCGTCGTCTCGGACGAGGTTGGGCTGGGGGTCGTACCGGCCAGCGCGGACGGGCGGGCCTTCCGGGATCTATTAGGTTGGGTCAACCAGTTATTTGCCGCCGCGGCCGACAATGTTGATATGGTCGTGGCGGGTCTGCCGCTGCAGTTAAAGGGGGAGCGGGTGTCGCTATGGAGCTAGCGCTATTGGCGGCCGTCGCCACCGATATGTGGTGGGGTGAACCGCAGACCAGGTGGCATCCCGTAGCCTTGTTCGGTGGCGTCATCGGTGCGGTGGCCGCTTGGCTGAGCTCTCGAGTCGAAAGACCCCTAGGGCGGCGTTTTGCGGGCGCGTGTCTTGTCGCCGGATTCACCCTTGGTGTTCTATTGATCTCTGCCGCCGCCGTACACGCCGCCGCCGCGATCTCGGTGGTCGCGGCTCTCGTTGTCCAGACTTTCCTTATCTGGCTATCAGTGAGTGTAGGAGAGTTGGTCAAGCGTGGTCGGTGCATAGATGGCTTGCTGAGCCAAGGAAGTGATGAAGAAGCCCGCCGAGAACTCGGCTCCCTCGTCGGCCGGGACACGGCCGGACTCGACAGTGACGGTATTCGCCGGGCGACGATCGAGTCGTTGGCGGAGAACCTTGTCGATGCCGGTGCCGCCCCTCTGTTCTATGCGGTTATCGGTGGCGGGCCGCTCGCATTGGCATATCGGACGATAAATACCATGGACTCGATGTTCGGGCATAAAACGGAGGAGTATATCGATTTCGGGTGGGCATCGGCCCGTCTTGATGATTTGGCGAACTGGCTTCCGGCGCGATTGACTGTGCTCTTGATCAGTCTGGCGGCTATTATGACAGGTGCGAGTGGAGCAAGATCGTTCAGGACCGCCTTGGTTCACGGCCGGCGCCACGCCAGCCCTAACAGCGGGTGGTCGATGGCGGCGACGGCTGGTGCGCTCGATATAAGTCTCGGAGGACCGCGGAGTTACCGCGGTATCGTCGAGGATCACGGACTTCTGGGCGACGGGGGTAGGGTGCTCGGGCGCGAGGTCATGCGCCGCGCGGCTGGGCTTGTTCTGGTGTCGATGTCGATGGCAGTCGTTTTGGCCATTCTCGTTGTCCTAGTGAACGAAGGGCGGTCTTGGTGGGCGCTCTAGGGCTGACTCATATATATACCGGAGACGGAAAAGGAAAAACGACCGCTGCCGTTGGATTGGCCGTGCGTGCGGCCGGGCGGGGTCTGCATGTGCGCATCATCCAGTTTATGAAAGGAAGCACATCGAGCGGTGAATTCGAGCCGCTAAGCCGGATGACCGGTGTTGATATCGACCGCCTGGGAGAAAACTTCTTATCAGCGTCCCCACCGGACCAAGCGGCGGTCGCCGCCGGATTAGAGACAGCGATGGCCGCAGCCGCTGAAGCCCTGTCCGGGCAATACCAAATGGTAATTCTGGATGAGCTGGTAACGGCCGTTGCTCTGGGCGTCGTTTCCGAGGATGAGGTGCTGGGATTGATCAATGACCCCGGGCGCCGGGCCGAGTTGATATTAACAGGGCGGGGCGCTTCCGAGCGCCTCATAGCCGCGGCGGACCTCGTTACCGAAATGCGGGCGATCAAGCATCCGTTCGATCAAGGGGTAAAGGCGCGGAAGGGGATCGAGTTTTGACCGGTTTTGCCGTTGCCGCCCCCGCCGCCTGCGGCGAGCTCTTCCAGGGTCCGGTCGAAGGGCGGACTATTCATGTCTCGTGCCCGGTATCCGTTTTTAACCTAGCCCAAGTGTCGCTCGATGACGACCGGCCCTGGCGTGTTGGGGAGAAGACGCGCGCGGCTATAGAGGCGGTTTTCGGCGGAAAGCCGAAGCGCCGGTTTGCTTTGAGAGTAACGGGCGGAGCAAAAACCGGCATCGGGATGGCGAGCAGCACCGCCGATATAGCGGCCGCGCTGACTGTTGCATTGAAGGCAAACGGCAGGGATGTCGATCAGGGCATGATTGCTAGGGCCGCCTTGGCTGTCGAGCCGACCGATGGCACGATCTTCAGCGGGATCGCTGCTTTCGACCACAGGAACGGAAGATATCTGCGGCTATTGGCGCAAGCCCCAAGTTTGTCTATCACTTATGTCGATACCGGTGGCTCGGTCGATACGATTAAATTCAACCGGCGCAAGCTGAAATACACGGCCAGCCAGAAACGCCGGGCGGAGAAGGCGTTTCGCTTGGTCGAGACCGGTTTGCGCCGGGGCCACCCCGCCCTACTCGGGGCCGGAGCGACACTCAGCGCCGAGCTTAACGAAGAGGTATTGCCCAAGCCTGGGTTCGCGAGGCTTCTTGAGGTTGGACTGGAGCAGGCCGCATATGGGGTTGTCGTTGCCCACAGCGGCACCGTCATGGGTCTTTTGCATGAGCACGCAGCGGGTATTGCTGACGTGTTGAGCGCGAACGGGTTTGGGCCGGCGGAAACAGTGGCTTTGATTGACGGGGGGTGTCGTTATGCAGGAGGCATGGCAACCGCACGGTGGTGATCTGCCCGGCCTGCGCGCTCAGTTGGGTCTGGGCCACACTGAGCTGGTAGATTTCAGTGTCAATCTGAATCCGCTGGGTGCGCCGTCTGCGGTCCTTGACGCCCTAAGGAAACCAGGGTGTGACTGGTCTGTCTATCCGGAGCCGCGAGGGAGCGGATTGCGGGTAGCGGCGGCCGGTCGTCACGGCCTGGAGCCCGCGGCTATTATTCCCGGCACGGGAGCCGCCGAGTTGCTTTATTGGCTGATGGCTTTTGTAAAACCCGAGAGGGTGGTCGGGGTCGAGCCGGCCTTCACTGACTACCGACTAGCGGCGGAGGCCAACGGAGCGCGGTTCGACGCGGTAACGCTGAGCGAGTCTGCCGGTTTTATTATCGACTGGCGGGAGTTGGAAGCGGCCGCCGAGGGTGCCGACATGTTGGTCCTCGGTCATCCAAACAACCCGACCGGACGCCTGCTCGATCTCGATGAGCTGGTTCGCTTTATGGACGGGAATCCGGAGACACTGATCGTTATAGATGAGGCTTTTGTCGATTTTGCCGTTGGCGAACTCGGGTCGGTGGTGCCGCTCACGCGTTCGCGGGCGAACCTGATTGCCTTGAGGTCGATGACGAAGGTTTACTCGATCCCCAACCTGAGGCTCGGCTACCTGGCCGGCGAACCATTGGTGATGGAGTCATGGACATCGGCCCGGGCTCCTTGGCCTCTCAGTGAAGTGCAGGAACGGGTGGCCGCGGCCGCTTTAGCCGATGACGCCTGGCTTGAAGAGACTAGACAGACTACCACCCGCTTGAGAGAGGCCTTGGTTCGGATATTAGCGGATATCCCTTGGTTGGGCCCCGTTGATTCGGAGGCCAATTTCGTGCTCGTCAAGTTGTTGACGGACCGGTTCGACGACCTGGATCTATTGGAGTCTCTGGCCCGTCACGGCTTGATTGTTCGCGCCTGTCGGTCGTTCGCCGCCCTCTCTGAACGGTATTTCCGGGTGGCGGTCATGGATGAAGTAAGCAATCGCAAGTTAGTTACCGCATTGGAGCTGGTGGCCGCGGAAGCGGGTATCGTTGCAAGTCGGCGAATATATGCAGGGACATGAAGCGAAGCATTATGGAGGAAACATGGAGAAGAACGTAACTGATTTGATCGCCGCCATCGGCGAATTGGATGTAGCGGCGATGGAGGCGGCCCAGGAGCGTCAGGACCAGCTGACTAAACCGGCCGGCAGTCTCGGGGTCCTGGAACAAATATCAATCCGTTTAGCGGGCATCAGCGGCGAAGTCTGTTCGACTATCGAAAAGAAAGCCGTTGTCGTTATCGCTGGGGACCATGGGGTGACAGAGGAAGGCGTCAGCGCATTTCCATCCGAAGTGACCGAACAGATGGTCCACAATTTCACCAATGGCGGTGCGGCCATCAATGTGCTGGCCCGCCACGCCGGAGCAGAAGTCGTCGTCGTCGACATGGGCGTCAAGGCGGATATCGACCATCCGCTCGTAGTCGGTAAAAAGGTTAAACCGGGTACTGACAATATTGCCAAGGGCCCGGCCATGACGAGGGCCGAGGCGGAAGCGGCCGTGATGGCCGGCGCTGAAGTGGCGGCCGACTTGATCGAGAATGGGGTCGAACTGTTGGCCACCGGCGAAATGGGTATCGGAAACACCACGGCCAGTAGCGCCATTGTATCGGTCCTGGGGGACCTGCGTGCTCGCGATGTTGTCGGCGCGGGGACGGGTATCGATAGCGAGGCGATTGCAGTTAAAGTCCGCATAATCGAAACAGCCATAAAGAGAAACGACCCACAGTCTGACGATCCTCTCGATGTCCTGGCAAAAGTCGGCGGACTGGAAATAGCGGGACTGGTCGGAGTCGTTTTGGCTGCGGCGGCCAATCGCGTGCCTATTATCGTCGACGGGTTCATCTCTGGAGCGGCTGCGTTGATCGCGGCCAAGTTGGCGCCGCCGACGGTCAATTATATGTTCGCGTCCCACCAGTCGGTCGAGCCGGGCCATCGCCGGATCCTGTCGGAGATCGGTCTCGCGCCCGTGCTCCACATGGATATGCGTCTCGGTGAGGGTACCGGCGCGGTCCTGGCGATGAATATTATTGAGGCCGCCTCACGGATCATTAAAGAGATGGCGACCTTCGCCGAGGCGAGCGTCTCGGAATCTCGGCAGAGCGAACCGGTTGCGTAAGGAAGATCGACACAGTTGATTAGAAGAACCAGGGACGCTTTCGGATTCCTTACTATTTTGCCTGTAGGCGGGAGCAAGCTGACTTCAGCAGCCGGATTGGTCAGGGCTGCCGCTTTTTTCCCGATAGTGGGCTTCGGTATTGGAGTCGGTTCCTGGGCGATAATGGAAGCGGCTGGGTTCCGTCTGGGTCAGAGCGCCGCTGCTGCGCTGGTGTTGTTGTGGTCGCTTCTGGTAACGGGCGGACTTCACATAGACGGCCTGGCCGATACTGTTGACGGCATCGCGGGGGGCCGGAGCAGGACAAGGCGTCTCGAGATCATGCGTTCGGGGTCGAGCGGACCGATCGGCATTGCCGCGGTAGTCGTTCTGTTGCTGCTGAAATACTCACTGATCGCCGGCGCCGATGAAGGCATGATTTGGATAGCCTTGCTTCTCGCCCCGGCGTTCGCCCGCTGGTCTATCGTGGTTCTGGCGCAGGTGTCTGCTCCAGTTAGGCGCGAGGGTCTGGGACATCTCCTGGCCGGGCGCATTGCGTTGATGGATCTCGCTCTCGCCACTGTCATGGTCGCTCTGCCGGCGGTCGCTGTCGTCTATCTTTGGGGATATACTTATCTGGCGCCCTCGGCGGTTGTTATTCTTTTGACTTGGGGCGCTGCCGTGCTCTTCCGCCGCCTCCTGGGCGGCGTGACCGGGGACACTCTCGGTGCGACTATCGAGGTGACCGAGGTAGCTGTACTGGCCGCCTTTTTGTTATTGGGTTGATGATGAAGAAGAAGAGGATAATCCTCGCCAGACATATGGAGACCGCTTGGAACGAGCGTCTTCGCTATATTGGGCGGACCGACCTATCTCTCTCCGAGCTTGGTCGGCGTTATGCGCAGGCACTGGCGGCCGCGTATGCTGATATCCCGCTCGGCGGTATCGTTCATAGCGGTATGAAGCGGGCCGAACAAACGGCTGCGGTCGTAGCGGCCGGAAGAGGGATTGATCTCTTGATCGAGAACGATCTCAGAGAAATAGATTTTGGGGACTGGGAGGGTCTCGATTTCAATCAGATATCGGCCGCCTTTCCTGACATAGCCGATATCTGGGTCGAAGATCCCTCCGTAGTCCAAATCCCGGGTGGCGAGCCGATGACTGATTTCATGGTTCGCGTCAAAGCCGCCTGGGCCGGACTGCGCGCCGCGGCGCTTGACGGTACGCTCACCGCCGGGGGCCCATTGCTGATCGTGACTCACGCCGGGTGTATCAAGGTGATCCTGGGCATGATCATGGGGCTCGACGACCGAAAGATTTGGGAGATATACCAAGAAAAGGGCGCCCTCAATGTCTTGGATGTGGACGAGGGTGGCGACACGGTCGTTGAGATCAACAACACTGCTTATCGAACCATCCAATCTTAACCATTTAGACCGCGCCTCTAGAGCAGAAACATTATTCAATTACTATATTTAGGGCTCGACCTTGTCAAGCATACCGCCTTAGACGGAGGCCATCGACTCTACTCTTTTGCCGTCGATCTCGCCGGGAACACGGAGTCAGTCGACTATGATGATATCAGCATCGATACCGGACTTCCCGGCACGCCGGTTCTTTCGGGAGCCTCCGGTAATTCCGGAGAAGCACGCCTGTGGTGGACCGAGAGTTCCGACACGGTCAGTGGCGTTGCGCGTTATCGGATATTTCTCTCTCCGGGCGGGACATTGCTGACCGAGACGACCGGGACGACGACAACACTAACCGGGCTGGTCGGAGGTTTAGGCTACACCTTTCATGTTAGAGCGGTCGATGGCGCCGGGAACGAGTCTCCGCGCAGCACCAATATTTTTGTCGCGGTCACTGGGGGACAACCTCCAGGTACCGGTGTCAACTTCGTCGGTCTGACAGTGTTGCTGGTAATCGCTCTCACTGCGGGCGGGTTCGTATTCTCCCGTGCCGGTGCTTCCCGGCGCCGGCGGTCAGGGCTGCCGGAATCATTTACAGGATCCCCGGGTCCTACCTGAAGCAGCGACTGACAGCTCCGGGTTCAGCTGCTAGAATCAGTCCATGGTTATCGCTCGTTTAGAAAGCGCGCTGGAGACGGTGGCGCGAAGTTGGAGTCAGGCTGTTGCCGGTCTCGACGATTTGGCTCAAAAGCTGATTGAACCGCCGACTTTGCAAATGTCGAGTGTTTTACTCGGGACCACTCTACTGGGAGGCGCTCGCCTCGGTGAAGAGGCGCTTGCTTCCAGCTGTGCTCTTGAATTTCTCGACCAGGCCTTACGTCTCGGTCAGGTCAATATGCGGGATCCGGATGATTACATCGAGAACAATTTACTGATAACGGACTACTTATATGCGCGGGCCATCGATGAGGTTATCTCGATCGATCGTCCGCGGGTTATCGCGTTATTAGCCCAAGCGATCATGGCTACCGGCAGCGACCGGTCCGCAGGAGAATTCACCAATTATCGACGTCGATTGATCGCGGCGGCGCTTGAGATAGGCTCATATCTTGGCGGCGTCGAGGGGGCGGAGGCGGAAGCCGTAGCAGCGGCCGCCGCCGGGATCGGTTCGACCGGTCTTGTCGAGTGGGCTGAGATTTACCCGGCGGGTCCAGTAAGGGACTACTTGTGCCGCTCTTTGGCGGCATCCGGCTGATGCGCCTGCAAACCAAACAGAAACCGGTCTCAGCCGGCATCGTCCGTCAGCTCAAGGAATTTGAGTCGTACTTCACAACGGTTTTGCGTCCCGCGGGTTCAAGCATATCCGGGCCCGCCCTAAAGGCGATCGAAGCCGGGGGTAAGCGGCTTCGCCCGGCGCTGGTGATGATAGCCGCGTATATCGGCGACGACGTCGATAAAGAGCAACTCAAACGGGCGTGTGCGGCTGTTGAGCTGGTCCATTTGGCCTCGCTGGTCCACGACGATGTCCTGGACGCGTCGAGCACGAGACGGGGTGTGAGCACGATCAACGCCGAGTGTGGTCGCCGGCGGGCGGTTACGATTGGCGACTATCTCTTTGGTCTCGCTTTCGACCTGCTGGCCGCCGGGAATGATAACGGCTTGATAGAACCTTTAGCTAAAGCGTCGGTCGAGCTGAGCAGCGGCGAGTTACGCCAACGGCGGACTTTGCGCCGGCTCGATCAGTCGGTCGACGACTACCTTGAGAAGATTTATGCCAAGACGGCTGCCCTTTTCGTGGCCGCCTGCACCATGGGTTCGCGCCTGGCCGGACTCGGGAGTGAATATGAACGGCTCCTTGAAGAGTATGCGGGCAGCCTCGGCATGGCTTTCCAGATATACGACGATATCTTGGATTTCAACGGAGACGAGAAAGTGCTTGGCAAGCCGGTCGGCAGCGATATTCGCGAGGGTACTGTGACTTTACCGATGATATTTGCCTTGTCGCTGGACAAAAGCGGCGCGGTCGGGGCGGCGTTGGTGGACTCGACGACGGCGGCGGTCGAGACGGCGGTCGAGTCCGTTTTAGCGAGTGGCGCTATCGACGAAGCGAAAAAGGTAGCCCGCCGGTACGTCGAGACGGCGCAAGCCGCTGCAGCGGCTCTGCCGGCAAGCCGGTCTCGCCGGGACATGATATCGCTTGGCAATTTTGTCATCGACAGGTATCATTAGCGGCCATGCAACACCTCTTCAGTGCAAAATGGATACTGCCGATCAGCGCTCCAGCCTTGAAGGAGGGCGCGATTGTCGTCGAGGACGGGCGGATCGTCGCCCTCGACACTATCGAGGCCCTCACGGATCGCTTTCCGCAGGCTGAGCGCCGCGATTTCGGTCGCTCCATAATCATGCCGGGCTTTATCGATCTCCACACCCACCTGGAGTATTCGGCGTTCCGCGGTGTTTGCGACGATCTTCCTTACGCGCAATGGAAGATTCAACAAATAGAGAAGAGTCGGAGATTGAACATCGACGACTGGCTGGCCTCGGCGCGTCTAGGCGCGATGGAGGCGGTCCAATCAGGAATAACGACCATCGCCGACCTCACGCCTCGAGGCGTTAATCTCGAGGCGGCTATCGAGTTTGGTCTGCGCGGCTTCGTCTTCCATGAGATGGCCGAGATGGACGCGGCTAAGGTTGGCTCTGTCATCGCGGAAGGGGAGCGCGCAGTCGATAAATCGCGTGAGAGGGCGGCTGGACACAAGATCGAGATAGGCATTGCTCCAATGGGGCCGCATGCCGCCTGTTCGACACTGATCAAGGAGACGGCCGACTGGGCGCGAAGGGACGGCCTCAAGCTGTCTACACACTTAGCCGGCACCCAGGAAGAATACGACTTCATCAAGCACGGCTCATCCGAGCTGGCCGGCTCCTACCGTGAAGCGATGGGTTGGGGCCATCTGTTGTGGCAGCCCATGGGCGTCACCCCTGTCAAATATCTCTTACAATGGGGTTTTTTCGACAACGACGTCCTGGCCGTCCATTGTGTCCACGTCGACGAGGACGATATCTATACCTTGGCCGATCACAACGTGGCCGTGGCCCACTGCCCAAAATGTAGTGCCAAGCTCGGCATGGGAACCGCGCCTTTGCGCAGGTTTGTGGAGGCCGGCATACGTATAGGTTTAGGCACGGACAGCCCGGCGAGCCAAAACATGATGGATTTCTTCGACGAGATGCGGATCGGTCTATTATTTCAGCGAGGAAAGAACAATACGATCGCCAATGCGGAGGCGGAGTCTTTTGTAAGAATGGCCACATTGGGAGGGGCCGAAGCCCTGGGCATCGAGGATGTGACGGGTTCCCTGGAGCCAGGCAAGGATGCTGACCTGATCGTGGTCGATATGACCAAAAGCCATCAGAGGCCATTGACCGATCCCTATTCGGCTCTTGTATACACAGCTAATCAAGCGAATATAACTCTCACTATGGGCTCAGGGAAGATACTCTACGATAGCGGGAATGTACCCGGTGTCGACGATGAGAGCGTGATCGTCGATATCGAGCCGGTCCGAATGAAACTGAGGTAGATGAGCGAAACCGGGGTGGTCGTCAGTGTCCACGACGACCAGGCGATAGTCGAAATGGAGGCTTCAAAAGAATGCGAGGCCTGTGGCGCCTGTCGGTATACGTCGACCGGCCGAATGGTCACTCCCGTCCGAAACTCCCTCGATGCCCGGGTTGGTGACACCGTCAAGATCGACATCGAACCCGAGATTGTCGTGACCGCCGCCCTCATCGTCTATATGTTGCCCATCGCCTTTTTCTTCGCCGGTTACGCCATTTTTATGTGGCTTGGCGGACTCACAGGGATAAGCGGGGAGACTCCAGGGGTGGTTGGTGGGATTCTCTTCCTGGTCGCCTCTTTCTTTGCTGTACGGATCGTAGACCAACGGGCGGGGGTCAGCCGACGGTATGAGCCGAAGATGTATGAGATTTCCAGACACGGTCGTTAAAGAATCTGTGCTATAATCCAATCCGAAAAAATTCAGCCGGGAGGTAAGCACATTGGCAGATGACAAATCGATAGAGGAAGCGGAAGGGTCTGACGAAGTCGAAGCTCAAGAGCAGACGGTTTCGCTTTTCTTGGCTATCGGTATGGTGGTAGGGTCCTTGATTATCGGACTGGTGGTCGGATATATGGTGGCTCCGAAAGATCAGGCCAGTCTGGCCGATCCCATCGGCGCCGCTGGCACGGCACCGACGCTCAACGAAGAGCAGCTAAATAACGGGCAACTACCTAGCGGGCACCCGCCCATCCCGGAGCCTGACGGCTCGGCCGTCACGAGTACGACCGATTCGACCGACGAGGCTACCAGCACTACTAACGATGGCGCCGCCGACACGGACGACGAGGGCGACCTCGACGAAACCGAAGAATAAGTCCGGGACGATTTGAATCGATCCGACAAGTTTTGAAGAAGATTGAACGAAAGAGCCACCTCGCGGTGGCTCTTTCTCTTACAAGGAGCGAAGATGAGCATTAAGCTTGGCGGCCTGCCTCTAGGAATAGGGAGTCTCCCGCATATCGATGTTGACACCGCCTGTCGTTCGGTGTTGGCTGCTTTTCCGGATAGCCCGTTCTGGCCGGAGCTGCCGGCGCGGAACTGGCGCGAATCGATGGGTATTGACCAAGTTCGGGGTTTGCCGGGAGTGGTCATCGACGATGAAGGCCGTCGCGCTTTCTTCGAACTCTCCGGGGATCTGAGCGGGGAGTTGGAACGGTTCTACGAAGCCTACCTGTCTGAAGATATCGGCGAGTTTGCGGTGTCTACGGAGTTCTTGCCCGGCCAATCCGCGATGGGTCGCATGATAACGGCCGGCGGTGGCCGCCCGACTATTCTGAAAGGCCAGTTGACCGGGCCGACGACCCTGGGCTTGATGATGAAGGACTCTGAGGGGAAGGCGATTCTCTATAACGAACAAATGATGGACGTCTTTGTTAAATCGACCCGACTGAAAGCGAAGTGGCTCATATCTGAGATGGCCCCGCTTTGCGAAACCCCGGCTGTTTTTTTTGACGAGCCGATGCTCCAGTCGATAGGGTCGGCGTCGATCTCCATCGAGCGGGAGACGGCGGTCGCCCGGCTGCGAGAGATAGTTGATGGTCTCGATTGTCTGACAGGCGGCCATTGTTGCGGCAATACAGATTGGTCGATCATGATGGCCGCCGGACTCGATGTCATTGCCTATGACGCCTGGAGTTTTGGTGACACACTCGGTCTCTATGGTGCGGACTTGGCCCGCTTCATCGAACGGGGCGGCTATGTGGCTTGGGGGATTGTGCCGGCATCCGCGGAAGGGGCGGCCATCGAGACCGGCCTGCTCATCTCGAAGATGGAAGCTTTGATCGGCCGGACCGCTGCCGCCGCCGGCGTCAGCGAGGAATTACTCAGAGAGCGCGGTTTCATAACGCCGAGTTGCGGACTTGGCAGCCTATCGGTGTCGGAGGCCGAGGAGATATTGAAAAAGACCGCCGCCGTTTCTGCTGCTCTATATGGGTAGTCACCGCCTGACGATCTTAACAAGAAGAAACTAAAGAAATAGTACTAATAGTGTTTACCAAGCGATAGGGCAGCGCTATAATCGCGGTAATGGTTGGTAAATACATGGCAGCCCTGTATGAGAGGGCCCGCGCCGTGGGCGCGGAACTGAGATTCACGTTTGAGCAGACCGCGGTACTCGCGGTCCTGGCTCTATTGGCGCTGACAGGCGGCCTCTTGGCCGCGCGCGAGGCCAGGCCCCAGGCGATCGCCAAGGCCTCCGAGTCGGCCCCCAAAAGAGATTTGGCCGCGTTTTCTACGATCACCAAGGGATCGGCGGCCAAAAGCCAGCCCGAGGCACCTAAAAAGACCCCGAAAAAGAAACTTTTGGTCCATGTCGCCGGGGATGTCGCGAACCCGGGTTTGCACCGGTTGACGGCCGGGGCGCGGGTCGCCGATGCGATCGACGCAGCCGGCGGGCCGACCAGTGCCGAGGCACTCGATGAACTAAACCTGGCCGCCAAGGTCAGCGACGGTCAGAAGGTCATGGTCGGTCAAGCGCCGGCCGGGAGCGGCGTTGTCTCGGGTAATGTTGCTCTCCCTGGCGCGATCGGAGGCGAGACGCGTATCGGCATCAACTCCGCCGGATCGATGGAGTTGGAACGACTTGACGGGATCGGGCCGGTCCTGGCCGCTAGGATAGTCGCCTGGCGAGAACGTCAAGGCCGGTTCGAGACTGTTTCCCAGTTGAAACAGGTCGCCGGCATCGGTCCAAAGAAGTATGCGGGTCTCAAAGAGCAAGTGTTGATAGACTAGTGTCCCCCCTGACCCTGGTGGTCATCTTTCTGGGTGGAGGCATAGTTGTCGGGAAAGTCGTTGACATTCCATTGGCTGGAACTTTAGGTGTCATTGTTTCAGTCTTCTTGGCTGCTCCCCTATTAACATGGTATGGGCGCCGGTCGGGTGGCGCTCCCGCTTCGTGGCTCACTGTCGCGTTGTGTCTCGGGTTCTTCGCACTAGGGCTGACACTCATAAGTTTCGATAGCGGCGAATCGGGAGGATCCGCCGGCCGATATCGGGAGGAGCGGGCGACCAACCCCGTCTACGAGCGCTTCGCTCGCCGAGCGGAAGAGGCCTTGCCGCCCCCCGAAGCCGCTCAGTTCCTGGCGATCGTCTTCGGCGATCAGACAAAAGTCGGGCCGTCGGTAAAAGAGGATTTTCGCCGGGCCGGCCTCCTGCATGTATTCGCGGCATCGGGATTTAATGTAACCCTCGCCGCGGCCTTTATGATGTTCGTGGCTGTGAAGTTGCGGGCGCCGCGGCGGGTAGCGGGGGCGATGGCGCTACTCAGCATCGCCGGATACTTCTGGCTGGTCGGACCTTCACCTTCCGTAACTCGGGCCACTCTTATGGCCGGCATCCTTTATGCGACTTTATTTGCCGGCCGACGCGCGGATACGTTCGCCGCGACGGCGGCCGCCGGCGTGGCCATGCTCTTAGTGGCACCAGGCTCTCTTTTCGATCTCGGGTGGCAGCTCTCCTTTAGCAGTTTGCTTGGCATTCTGCTCTTTTATCCCAGGCTGGCCTCTCGAGTCGCGCCCGCGGCGGAGGTTGCGGCCGCTCCATTCCTGATCACAGCGGCCGCGCAACTCGGGGTTACGCCGGTTCTCCTCTACCATTTTGGACAAGTGTCGATGGTCGCGCTACTTGCGAATCCCTTGGTAACAATGGCGGTCGCCGCCATAACCAGTATTGGTTTAGGATCGCTGCTCATCTCGTTTGCCAGCCCCGCACTCGCCGGACTGTTGATGCAGTCGACCCGCCCGCTTCTCGCGCTGGTCGGGCTGGCGGCGGAGTTCTTCGGGTCTTGGCCTGGAGCGGTCGTGCAGGTCGAGCCGTCGCTGGGAGCAGCGGTGCTCTTTATTGCCGGCACTGCCCTAATCGTGGTCCTATTCAATCGCCGGATCCGCCAATTAACATTGCCAATATTCATTTTGGTGGGACTAGGCCTGCCTGTGGCCGGGATTTGGTATGGACTGGCTGCCGGCGCGCCGCGGGCGGCCGCCATGGTCGACTTTCTCGATATCGGGCAGGGGGATGCTACTCTAATTAGGGCCGGGGGGCGGAAGGTCTTAGTGGACGGGGGAGGCGACTGGCGTCTTCTCGATCGGGAGTTGCGGGGCCGCGGCGTACGCCGTCTCGATCTGCTTATTCTGTCCCATCCGCACGCGGATCATCTAGGCGCCCTCGACGAACTCATCGGCGATATGCCTATTGGTCTCATCCTTGAATCGGGCTTTCCCAGCCGCACCCGCGCGTACAGCCGCTTTCGCGAGGCGGCCAAGGCCCGCAACGTTCGGATCGAGCGGGCGTGGGGCGGGGAGACGTATGTAGTAGGTCAATTGCGGCTCGACATCCTCTGGCCGCGACGGGCTTTCATCCGCGACACTGGTTCGGACATCAACAATAACTCGCTGGTCGTTAAGGTTACTTACGACGAGTTCACAGTACTGCTCCCCGGCGATATCGAGCACGCCACCCTCGATAGACTCGCGGCCGGAGGGATAGACCTTAGCGCCGATATCCTCAAGGTCTCGCATCAAGGCGCGGACAACGGGACAACCACGGCTTTTCTGCGCCGGGTGCACCCCCGGTATGCGATCATCTCGGTCGGGGACGGCAATCCGTACGGCCATCCGCATCGGCGCACCCTGGCGCGGTTGCGCCGGAATGTTCCCATCTTGGCCCGCACGGATCTCGATGGGAGCATTTCCTTTGCCAGCGACGGTCGGCGCATTAATTTTGTGCGATAATTGGTGAGTGGCCGGGTCGACATTGAAATCAGTTTATTTTATCTACGGTCGACACCAACTCTTGTTGAGAGAGGCCGTTAAGCGGTTGGCTGATGCGATCGGCACCGAAGGGTCCGATGCGCTGGATGTAGTCCGTCTCAGCGCTCGCGAGGACGATGCTGACCGGGTTTTAGCTGAGTGTCAGACCCTGTCCTTCTTCGGCGGCCGGAGACTTGTCGTTGTTGCCGATCCGCTCACTTATCGGGTGGATGCTCAAAAGAAGTTGACCCCCTACATAGAAAATCCGAATCCGCAGACTGTCCTGGTTTTGACACAGGAGGTGGAGGGGTCTCAGATGAAGCGGCGGTTGCCCGCCAATAAGCTGGTCAAGGCCTGCCGGGCGGCCGCGGACGCCGCTGTGGCCGAATATGAGATCAAGAGCGGGGTCGGGAGCTGGATCAAGGCTGCTTTCGCCCAACGCGGTAAGCATGTCGAGCCCGATGTCGTCAAATACTTGCTTCGCTGGGTCGGCGACGACCTCGACACCCTAAGCACAGAGGTGGAAAAGCTCGCCGAAGCGGCCGGCGGGAGCGCTCTGATCGATCTGCCGCTCTGCCGCCAAGTAGTCGTGACCGCCGGCGAAGCAGAGGTCTATGATTTCATTGGCGCGGTCATCGAGCGAGACCGGGAGAAGGCGCTCGCCCTGCTCGAACCTCTCCTTGAGAAGGAATCCGAGGTCGGCAATGCTTTCGCTCTGCTCGAGCGGCAGTTCCAATTGATATTGCGAACAAAGATGGAGCAATTGGGAGGCGACACGCTCGCCCGCCGTCTCGGTGTCAGTAAGGGCCAGGCCTTTTTTCTTGAGAAGCAGAGCCGGCTCTTTTCGCCGCCCGCGTTACGAGAGGCGTTGGGGGTGCTGGTTGAAGCCGACTACACGCGAAAAAGCCGCCCCATTCCAGCGCGAGTCCTTCTGGAGCAGCTTACCGTCGATCTCTGTGCCCTGGGTCGATAAGTTTCCCTTATCGGTACGGGGTTTTAAGAAAGCGCGTTAAATCGTTTTGTTAATGAGGATTTCTTGTTCGCGGCCTGGTTCTTGTGGATAAGTCCTTTTGAAGCCGCCCGATCGAGACCCCTGACCATTACGTCAAGCGCCGTCTTGGTCGCCTCTTTATTGCCGCTCTCCTCCGCCTTAACGAAGTTTGTCATGTGCGTTCTCAGCTCGGACTTGCCGGCCTTATTACGCTCATGCTGCTTCTCGGCGGTTCGTATCCTCTTGATCTGTGATTTGATGTTTGCCAATTATTCTCTCCTGCTCAAGCTCAAAACGTGAGCCATGTTAGCATAAGTTAGCTGGCCTAGCAAGTTCATACCCAACCGTATGGGTTTTGGCGGCTTCCTCCTGTGATATTATTACCGCGAAACGTCCCGCGCGGGCGGCGAGAGAGCTGGAGGAAGTATAGTTGGGCAAAGATAAGAACTTGGGCCGGTCCGCCGGCGTTATGTCTTTCGCCTCTGCCATCAGCCGGTTTACCGGTCTCATCAGTATCTTGGTCGTCGCATACGCGTTTGGCGCCCTCGACTACATGCAGGACTCATATAACCTTGCCAAGGTTATGCCCAATATGCTCTTCGAGCTAATCGCCGGTGGTGTTTTGACGTCCATCTTCATCCCGGTGCTGATCGAACGGATACTCAGTGATCGCGAGGACAGCTGGCGGCTGATCTCCAATATCGTAAACATAACGACGCTCTTCTTGGTCGCCATCGCCACGCTAGGTACGGTATTTTCATATTACCTGGTACGCGCGCAGACGTTCCTGGTCTCGACGGAGGCGGTTGAAATCAGCAATGTCGATTTCTTCTTCAAGTTCTTCATCTGGCAGATCGTCTTCTATGGAATAACGGCCATTTTTAATGGTGTCCTCCAGGCCCATCGGCGTTTCGCCGCTCCGGCCTACGCGCCAATCTTCAACAACTTGGTCGTTATTGCCACTGTTTTTTTCATCGTCATACCTGTAAGGGAGACTAACCCGGGATTGGCCATGATCGCGCTGGCCGCCGGCACGACTCTGGGGATAGTAGCGATGGCGTTCATCCAAATTCCGGCACTATTGCGGATCGGCTGGCGTCACGACTTTATTATCGACTTTCGAGACCCGGCCATCAAGAAACTGGGGCTCCTGGCGTTGCCGGTCATTGCCTACGTCGCCTCGAACCAGATAGGGCTGACGGTCGCCAACGCTTTGGCTTGGAGATACGAGGGAGGGATCACGTCTTTCATGTACGCCTGGCGGTTCTTTCAAATGCCCTTTGGATTGCTGGCGGTCAGTATCTCTACCGTGCTTTTTCCCGGCTTGTCCGAGCACTCGATCAATTCCAATATGGACGGTTTCAAGCGTACGCTTTCCCTGGCCGTGAGGGCGACCGCCTTTGTCATGGTCCCAGTCTCAGTCTATTTCTTTGTACTCAGCGACTCGACCATCGGTCTTTTTGCCTTCTCCTTCTCGGCCGCTGGGGCCGCTCAGATATCAGCTGTCTTCTCGCTCTTTATCGTTGGGATCGTACCGTTCTCACTCTTTATGTTATTGAATCGGGTATTCTATGCTCTTCATGACAGCGTTACCCCCATGAAAGTGAATGCCGTCGGCGTGCCGCTCAATATCGCCCTCAATTTCACCTTAGTCGGTTCCCTGGGTGTTCCGGGACTGGCGCTGGCGCATAGTCTGACCTACTTATTTACCATGAGCTTGATGTTCACTGCTCTACGGCGGCGAATCGGGGGCTTAGGCGGGCGGGCGCTTCTTGGTTCAGTTGGCAAGTTCAGCCTGATTTCCGCGCCTGTCGGGGTTATAATGTTTCTACTCAATGGTTGGCTGGTCCGTTTCGATTGGCCAACCGTCGAAGTGGGGCGGGCGGTGATCCTAGTTCTTGCGGGGTTGATCGGTGGGGCCGCTTATCTTGGTTTAAGTGCCGCCGCCGGTCTTAATGAGGTCGGGTTTGTCCGCTCGCTGGTCGATGGATTGAGGGGTCGCACTGCCGGGGAGACCCCCGTCGAAGTGGAAGCCGAGACCGTTGGGGCGGAGGACGCCTAGAGGTCCGGCTGAGATGTCTGGTTGGGAGGAATAAATGCAGCAGTTACGAGTCAAGTTGACGTTTCCGGAGAAGCTCATTAGAGAGCCCGTCATCTACAATTTAGGAAAAAAGTACAACATCATCACAAATGTCCGTCGTGCTAATGTCGAGCAACGGGTAGGTTGGGTTGTTCTCGAGATAGACGGGACCGAGGCCGACCTGGAAGCCGGCCTGCGCTATCTAGATGAAGTCGGCGTCGAAGTCGAGCAACTCGACGGCGGCCTGGCCGGCTGATCCCGTATTCTGGGGACACGTACCTAATTCCCGTGCTGATATTAGGTACATGTCCCCGTAATAATTCCGCCGCCCAGCAATAGCTCGTCGTCGTAGAAGACAGCCGACTGTCCGGGAGCCACCGGTCCGAATGGTCGATCGAACTCTATGATTGCCCGATCGTTCTCCAGGCGATGGATAGTGGCTGTTGCCGTAGGGCCGTTGTAGCGGAGCATCACGTCCCCTCGGAATGAACTTTCTTGTGAATTCAAGCCTATCAGATTCAGCTCAGAGACCGTCAATTTTGAAACCCCCAGGTCCGCGCGTTTGCCGACGATGACTGCATTGCGCTTGCTATCGAGTCCGGTCACATAGAGTGGCTCGGGGGCTGAGACCCCCAGACCGCGTCTCTGGCCGATCGTGTAACTAATCAACCCCCGATGCTCTCCGAGTTGCACGCCGTCCGCGTTTACGATCGGTCCAGGCCGAGGCACGTGGCCGGTCTCCCGGCTGACGAAGGCGGCGTAGTCGCCGTCGGGCACGAAGCAGACATCCTGGGAGTCGGCCTTCTCGGCTACGGATAGCTGCAGTTCAGCGGCCGCCTCTCGCACTTCCTCTTTTGTCAGTTCGCCGAGTGGTGTTAGCAGCCGGGACAGGACGGCGGGTGAGGCCGCCCAGAACATGTATGACTGGTCTTTCGCGGGATCGACGGCCTTTCTTACGACGCACTGGCGCTCGGCGTCGGGGGCCGATATGCGTGCGTAGTGACCTGTCGCCAGCCTCGTCGCTCCGAGCCTGCCCACGCTATCGAGTAGTCGCTTCCAGCGAAGCCGGCGATTGCAGTCGACGCAGGGATTTGGGGTCCGTCCGGCCACATAGGCGTTGCAGAAAGGCCGGATGACCTCCGTTGCAAACTCGTCTCGCATATCGAGAACGAAATGTGGGAAGCCGCCGAGGGCGGCGACGGCCCGCGCGTCTTCCAGGTCGGCGGCGGTGCAACAACTTCGCATTCCCGGGACGCCGAAATCGTGCAGGCGCTGGGTTACGCCCAGTAGTCGCTCGCCACTTTCCTGCAAACGCAACGCCGTCATTGAGCTGTCGACGCCGCCACTCATGGCGACCGCCGTCATGCCGGTCACAGGCAGCCTGACCGAAGTGTTTCCAATATAGCGCTCAAGCGCGGCCGCTAGCGCGGCCTCCGACAAGTAGACGCAGGATTCGCGTTCGGGCGGCATATCGCCCAATTCCGCCTGGATATCAGCCGTTCCGAGTGAGGCCGCCTCATAGATCGTCCTGCCCACCAAAAGAGAGGCTGTGGCTGCCGCCCCGGCGATGGCGCCGGGGCACCCTGTCGCCAGGAAGGCCGCATCTACGATGACGGGTCCGTCAAAGGCCAATTGTATCTCTATAAGGTCGCCACATCCGCCGCCCGCCCGGCCGCTCGTATCGGGGGCGGGGAGGGGGCCTACGTTTTGCGGCTCCTGAAAGAATCGTGACCAATGCATGAGAAAAAGTATACTACTTCGGAAAGTAGTTATATCAACAAAGGATTGTGATGAAAGACAAAGAATGGCCGATTTTGGTCAGCGCTTGTCTGGCGGGGGAGAGGTGCCGCTATGATGGTTTTGCCTGCGCTGTGCCGCGGGTAGAGGCCTTGGTCAGGGCCGGCCGCGCCGTGACGTTCTGTCCGGAGGTAGAGGGTGGTCTGTCGACACCGCGTCCGGCGGCCGAGTTGGTCGGTGGTGACGGACGGGCTGTCCTGCGGGGCGAGGCTAAAGTCCTGACGGCGGACGGGGACGATGTCACGGATGCTTTCATCACTGGTGCGAAGCTGGCTGTGACCCGTGCCCGGGCTGCCGGCTGCCGGTGCGCGCTCCTGAAATCCAAGAGCCCGTCTTGCTCGATGACGATGGTTTTTGACGGGACGTTTTCTGGTAGAATGAAGCCCGGCGTTGGGGTCGCCGCGGCCGCTTTGGCGGAAGCCGGCGTTGATGTCGAGACCAGCGAATAGAGGTATTTATTTTGAGTGATAAACGCAAGGCCATAGGACTGCTCTCAGGGGGGCTGGATAGCCGGTTGGCGGTCAAGATGATGCAGGAACAAGGGATCGAGGTAATTGCCCTTAATTTCGTCACACCTTTCTGCAATTGCACCGCCAAGAATAGCTGCAAGACCGAGGCGCGCAAGGCCTCCGAGGAGTTTGGGATAGAGCTGAAGATCGTTCCATTGTTCGAGGAGTTCATGGAGGCGGTCAAGTATCCGAAGTACGGTCATGGTAGCGGCATGAACCCGTGTCTCGACTGCCGCATCTTGATGTTCAAAATGGCCGGAGAATATATGGAGAAGACGGGAGCGTCATTTATCGTTACGGGTGAGGTTTTAGGCGAGCGCCCGATGTCCCAAAGGCTTGATGCCATTCGCATCATTGAGCGCGACAGCGGTCTTGAGGGCATGATTGTCAGGCCTCTATCGGCGCAACTCTTCGAGCCGTCCATCCCCGAGCGTGAAGGATGGGTAGACCGCGAGAAACTGTTGGCCATCTCAGGCCGTTCGCGTAAGCCGCAGATGGCGCTGGCGGAAGAGTTGGACATGAAGGACTACCCCTGTCCGGCGGGCGGGTGCCTCCTGACCGACAAACATTTTGCGGACAAGCTTCGCCGGCGCCTGGCCAAACAGGAGAACCCCGACCGGAACGATATCTTAGTGTTGAAGGTGGGGCGTCATTTCGAAGGGCCGTCCGGCGCTCAGATCATCGTCGGACGCAACGAAGCCGAGAACGAACGATTGGAGCAGCTCAAAAAAGAGACGGACTGGGTGGTGGCCGCGGTCGATTGGCAGGGACCAACAACCCTCGTTCGCGGTCCGAGGACCGGGGATGGAGATCTCGAGGCCGCTGCCCGGATGACGGCCGGCTACGGCAAGGGGCGTGAGGCAGCCAGTGTCGATGTAACCTGTCGCCGGGGCGAGGGCGAGGAAGTGTCGTTGACGGTCTCGCCGATACGGGAGCCCGTCGCGGTCCGGCGGACGGGAGAAGCTATTAAGGAGGCTGAGCGTGTCTGAACTAAAAGCAGACATCGGTGTTTTCGGCGGATCGGGTTTCTACTCGTTTCTTGAGGACGTAGAGGACTATGCAATCGAGACACCGTACGGTGCTCCAAGCGATCGAGTGATGATTGGCGAGGTAGGGGGGCGCCGAGTGGCGTTCATCCCGAGGCACGGGTCCAAACACCAGCACCCGCCGCACGCGATAAACTACCGGGCCAACCTCCAGGCGATGAAGCAGTTGGGGGTCGGTCGGATAATTGGACCATGCGCCAGCGGCTCCTTGCAGGTAAACGTCAAGCCCGGCGACTTTGTCTTATGCGATCAGTTCGTCGACCGGACAAAGGGGCGATTAGATACATTTTTTGATGGACCGGTGTCCACTCACGTCAGTGCCGCCGAGCCGTACTGCAGCCAAATGCGCGACGTCACCGCCGATATTGGTCGCGAGCAGGGGTTGAATATTCACGAGACCGGTACCGTCGTCGTCGTTCAGGGACCGCGATTCAGCACCAAAGCCGAGAGCCTCTGGTTCTCCAGACAGGGATGGCAAGTCATCAATATGACACAGTATCCTGAAGCCTATCTTGCCCGTGAACTGGAGATATGCTATATGAACATCTCCCTTATCACGGACTGGGATGTCGGTCTCGAGGATCATCCGGACATAAAGCCGGTCACCATGGAAGAGGTCGTCAAGACGTTTGATGAGAACAACACCAAACTGCGGGAGCTGCTCTTCAAGCTCATCCCGGCGTTACCGGACGAGAAGTCCTGCGGTTGTGGCTCCGCCCTCGAGGGTGCTCGCTTCGTGGTCTAAGTATTCGGCCGAAAACACTCAAAGGCCGGTCATATTTGGAGAACGCGGCCCAAAGCCTCGGGTTCAGGGCGGAGGAACGTTTAGGCGAAGGAGCGTACATCAGGTACGTATTGAGACAAGATGGAGGACAACGCCGCGAACGGGGTTTAGGTCGCGTTTCTGCGGCTTTCGAATAGCTGCCGAGGTCTGCGAAACGTGGTCCGGGCCGTGACTTCCGGAATTTCAAGAATCCGGCCGATATCGGCGAAGGAGATGTTTTCCACGGCTCGCAAGACCAGAACCGCGCCGGTAATCAAGCGGCAGATTATCGATGGCCGCCTGGGCGTCCAGCCTTTGAATGCTTTAGCAAACGTCTCTTGAGCTATGTCCTCAGCATCTTCAGCCGATCCGCATATCCCATAGACCACGCGATATATGGAGGCTGAATAGCGGAATTAGCAGTTCGAAGTCTTCGTGTGAGCCGGGGCGGTCCGGCAAGCCAGCTTCTTGCCAGTATAGGATCGCGATTTACTTTCGGAGAAGCGGCGTAAAGGCATCGCGGGCTATGTTTAACGCATTCAGCTTATCTACCTCATTAAATCCGCCACGCTCAACTCGCCGGTCGATTCGGATCTTCGCTCGGAACACGACCCCGAGTAATCACACTGGATCGCAGCGGTTTGGACGCGGTAGTCAAATAAAGTAAGGCGTAATTCAATTAGTACCGCGATACCGGCAGATTTATCTCAACCGGATCCGCAGCTAGATCAACTTTGCGCGCACGCAGCCACTGTCTTAGCAGCCAGCCGCTTAAAACCAGAACAACTGATAGTAGGCCGAGGGCCGCGTAGATTAAGTTTAGCGGCACGTACCAAAACCGGGTCTTACCTGATAGAGCTATTTTCTCGTGCGTTTTACTTAGAAAGGCCTCGCCTTTAAAAACCGCCTTGTAGCGGCCGAAATACGGAATATCCTCCATCCCTAATTCAAACCCGGCAACAGTATCCGGCAGCAGCGTCCGCTTGACGGGCATTGACCGGAGCTTGGTTTTCCCTTGCCAGACTTCCAGCACACCTTCGAAGTTTAGATGTACGTTGCCGTCATTTCGAATCTTGGCCGTAAACGGAATTGGGACGCCGGTATTAAGCATGTTCTTGGGCTCAAACCCCGCCATGTGCGCTTTGGTCTGAAGCACGGGTTGCTCCGCATGCGTCTTTTTAACAACCATGGGGAGGAAGAGAACATCGAGGGCGTAGCGGACCGTTACGCCTCCGGGGATCTTCGGTTTTTCCGGCGTGCCTTTCAGTCGCAGATAGGTATAGTGAGTACCCGATTCGATACCATTCGGTACATTAATTACGACGTCAATCTTACGGCTGCTATTGGCCGGCAGCGCCGGTAATTTTTTCGATAAGGTAAGCCAATTGGCGGCGCCACGAAAGCGGCTACTGTCGTCTTTGGCAATCGGAACCGCCGTCCCTCGTTCATCGCGCGCGAAATCCCAAACCAGGTATGATAGCTGCATTTTGACATCGCTATTGTTTACGCACTCAATTGAAACAGTTGCTTCCTCCCCCGGTTGAACAATCATCTCAACCTTGCTGGGAAAAACTTCCAGCCCTTGGGCGTAACCGTCAGCCGGAGGCGCTTGGGTTTTCTTAGCGTAGGCGGGTGCTGCTGCTATATGCAGGTAACCGCCGACCAACGCAACTGCAATCAAGATGCGGCCAATTTCTAAAGTAGTGTTTTTTCGACTTCTTAATATCCTTATCATGATCTTCCGCCTTGTCCTACTTATTCAAGTAGGAGGCGGGGCCGGCCCCGCCTCCTACCTTTTTCTTTACTGCTGACTAACAACAATATCCAGGGTATTCTGCCAGGGCCCCCCGGCTGGATCGCCCCATCTCGTGCTGACTGAAACCGTCACCAGCTCCCAGTTTACGGGATTGGTAACAGGATGCGTGGCACCCGCACCCGGCGGATGCGACGGACCGCCATTGCTAACGCGGTCGGTAACGCCATTGTCGGTTACATCAACAATCATCCGATTAGCGTCGATCGTGTCTCCGGAACCATTGGAAAAATCACTCCAATAGAATGTCTCCGTGTACGGCGCGTTACTGTAGACCTTAGTCCAAAACGTACTGGTCCCGGTCGTCGAAGGACTGACGTCACCTAAATCCAGCAGCGCCTGCGTGCTGTCGGCGCGCTCGATTTTCAATACTTTCATGGCATACAAATTGTTGAATCTGATCGTATTGCGCAAAGTCAGACTAATCGGGCTGGTACTGACCGTCATCGGCGATATGCTGGCCTGCCCGTATTTTTTGTGGAACGGGGGATCAAGTTCCTCCGCGGCGTGGCAATAGGTGCTGTTGCACGCCGAACCGTACGAAGGTTCTTCCGGATCGGCCCAAGCCGTTGTCTGAAGACTGATGAATAACCCCAGAACCATGATCAAGAAAAGAACTTTCTTCATTATTTTCACCTCCCCACTAGTAAAGTGTCCGCGGAAAACCAATGAAAATTAACTATTGATATTCTTTGTGGGATTAAGGCTTAGCACCGTGGCAAGAAGTAATGAGCCTGCTTCGTTGAGGTAATCTTAGGCTGAGTGGAAATCAGACCTCAATGGGTGATTGTGCCTATATTTTTCTGGGCTACTTGGTCTACCGATCGTCTTGAACCACTCTGCCGGGGTGGCTTCTCTAACGACAATTTGCCGTGATTTCAGTATGGATAAGCGAATGGTGGTTATCGAGGGCGACATTACCGTGCTCGAGGTAGATGACATCGTCAACGCGGCAAACAGGTCGCTGCTTGAGGGAGGCAGTGGACGGGGCCATCATTGAGCGGCGCGACCGCAATTGCGTGAAGGGTGCCTTTCTTTGGGCGGCTTCGCTACCGGAGAAGCCAAGATCACCAAGGGTTATGATCTACCGGCAAGATTTCTTGTTCATACGATCGGGGCGGTCTGGAAGAGCGGCACGGCCAATGAGGCCAACCTGTCGGCTGATTGTCTTAGAAACAGCCTGGCGCTGGCGGAAGAGCATGGCGCCACAAGCATAGCTTTTCCGGCCATCAGTATGGGGGTCTATGGCTTTCCCCTAAGCGGGACGCGATAATCGCCGTCCATACCGTCAGCTACCTAGACGGCCGGCCGAAAAGTCAGACGGCCGATCAAAAGAGGAGAGTGCGGCCTAAAATCCCGCCGACGGCCGGGCTTCTAGAAATTGGTGATCTGGCGGAAGATCTGAAACCGCTCTTCGATCTCATCAGGAGTCAGGCGCGCTATACGGTCCGTTCCGAAGCCCTCGACATTGAATGAGGCCATGACGCTACCGTAAATAACGGCTCGCCGGATGTGTTCTTCTGTTACCTCACCGGTATTGGCCAAGTAACCCAAGAAACCGCCGGCGAAACTGTCTCCGGCACCGGTCGGGTCCTTGATCTCTTCGAGCGGGAAAGCCGGGGCCGAGAAGTGGCTCTTGTCCATGAAGAGTAGGGCGCCGTGCTCACCTTTTTTAAAGATGACCGCCTGTGGGCCCATGCCCAGTATTTTGCGGGCGGATTCTAGGAGGCTGAAGGTGCCGCAGAACTCGCGGGCTTCTGAGTCGTTCATCAGGCACAAGTCGACCCGCTTTATTAGCTCGCCCAGCGAATCCGGCTTGCGCTCGATCCAGAAATTCATAGTGTCGCACACACTAAACGAGTCCTTGTGCGCCTGCGCCAGTACCTTTCTTTGAATGTCAGGATCGATATTGGCCAGAAAGATAAACCGGGCATCGCGATAGGTTTCCGGGAGAGTAGGATCGAACGACTCGAAGACGTTCAGTTTTGTGTCGAGCGTGTGGGCCGTATTCAAATCATATTCGTAGTAGCCTTCCCACCGAAAAGTCTCTCCGTCAACCGTTTCGAGACCGGACAGGTCGATATTCCGCTCCTTGAGGAACGAAACGTGTTCGGCTGGAAAGTCTTTGCCGACAATCGCCACCAAGCCGACATTCGTAAAGAATCGCGCGGCTAGCGCAAAGTGCGTCGCCGAGCCTCCGAGTATCTCTTGTTCGTCCCCAAAAGGGGTCTTAATGGAGTCCAGGGCTACTGACCCAACTACAACTATCTTCATTTTCACCTCGCGTGGTCTTTGAGTGCCATGTTCTTGAAAGGATTATCCAGCAAGAGCGGCGCTTGTCAACAAAGCGCCCGCTCCGTTAGCTAGCCACCGTTTTTGGGTAGTGATATGTGACGGAAAGGGAGGTGCGAGTAATGGGGAACGATATCCGCCTCGGGAAGATCCTCGGGATAGAGATATACATTAGCTACAGTTGGTTCTTCATTTTCGCCCTTGTGACCTTTGCTTTGTCTTTTGGCTTTTTCCCACAACAATTTCCGGACCACTCCGTCGCCGCTAACGTGATCATCGGGCTCGTCGCTTCGGCGCTCTTCTTTATGTCGTTATTGTTTCATGAGTTGAGTCACTCCATGGTCGGTAATCGGAACGGCATTCCGATCAAAAAGATAACCCTCTTCATCTTTGGGGGAATATCTCAGATGTCCGAAGAGCCCAAGGACCCCAGGGCCGAATTCAAGATGGCCCTGGCCGGACCGGCCTCCAGCTTGTTTCTTGCCGGCGCCTTCTTTCTTCTCTTCCGCGCTCTGGTCAGTAGCGGCATAACCAGCGAGTATTTTGCTGCTTTTGCCTGGTTGGCCGAGATAAACTTGTTGCTGGCGATCTTTAATCTGGCGCCCGGATTCCCCCTTGACGGGGGGCGTGTACTGCGGGCCGCCGTCTGGAGCGCGACCGGCGATTTCGAGCGGGCGACGAATGTCGCCGCGCGGGGCGGACAGGTGGTCGCGTTCTTGCTGATCGGGTCCGGATTGATGCTCTTCTTTCGTTACGGTAACCTAGGCGGCATCTGGCTCATGCTTATCGGTTGGTTCTTGAACCAGTCGGCCGTCGGCAGCTTTCGTCAGGTCATGCTCCAGCACACGTTGGCCGATGTCTCTGTTCACGACATCATGAGCCACGACGTGAAGACCGCCAGCCCCGATACGACCCTGGAGGATCTCGTCAATCACTACTTCCTTCGTCACCGTTTCGGGCGCTTTCCGATCCTGGCCGGGGATGAGTTGTTGGGCATAGTCACGCTCCACGACATCAAGGATGTGCCCCGTCCGGACTGGTCGGCGGTTACCGCGGGTGAGATCATCGAGCCGATCGACGATTCGATGATGATCAATGAAGACGAACCGTCGATAAAGGCTTTGCAGAAGATGACCAATGAGAACGTCGGACACCTACTTGTGGCCAAAGAGGGTCGATTGGTCGGCCTGGTTACGAGGACCGATATTCTCGGAATCATTCGTGTTCGCGGCGAACTCGACCTCTAGAAGGGCGGCCGAAAACCCCGTTCGCGGCGTTATCCGATATTCGACCGAAGCCCGCCCTATTTTAGTTGGCCTGGTAGGACCGGCACCGGCGGCCAGACAATCGGCTCGGTCGTGTACCTGATGTACACTTCCCTTACCTCGTCGTTCGTCTGCCTTCTTGCCCCACAAAGCAGGCTTTGCGGGGACCCCGGATTTTCCGACGCTTTGGGCCGCGTTCTCCTATTTTGACCGGCCGCCGGACTTTTCGGCCGGACCTCTGACTCTCGTTTACGCGGTGTGTAACGAGTGTTACAATTGAGTCTACGCGCGGACTATCAATTGTTCGCTTCGGCGACATAGGACGAAGATGAAGAGAATCCCTGATGGCGTCTTTGGGCGCCTACCTATCTACCTTAACTGCCTCCTGCAACTGCAAGACGAGGGCGTAACGACAGTTTCATCGAACAGACTGGGTTTATGGACGGGTGTCAATCCGGCCGCAATCCGGCGCGATTTGATTTGTTTCGGCAACTTTGGCATTAAGGGCGTTGGTTATGCCGTCGGTCCGATGGTCATGGAGATCCAAAAAATACTTGGTTCGGACCAGCCACATGAGATAGCGTTGGTCGGTGCCGGCAATCTCGGCTCTGCGATAGCCGGTCACTCGGGCCTCAAGAACCATGGTTTCCATATCACCACGATTTTTGAAAGCGACCCGAACAAGGTCGGCACCACGCTCGCCGGTGTCGAGATAATCGACATCGACAAAGCTGGTGAGGTGATAAGGGAGAGGTTGATTGATTTCGCCATTATCGCCGTGCCCCCGGCTTACGCACAGGCGGTGACGGACCGTTTGGTTGAAGCCGGGGTCAGCGTCATCATCAACTATACATCAATGATTGTACGCGCCCCCCACGGTGTGCTGGTGCACAACTCTGATCCCGTCAAGGAACTCCTGGTCACTCTCCATACTCTTTCGGTGAAGGACGACTTGGTTTCCACCTGATGCAGCCCTTCGACAATGTTGCCGGCGTAGTATTGGCCGGTGGTCTCAGTACCCGGATAGGTCGCGACAAAGGCCGACTCGAGATCGGTGGAACGCCTCAATGGATGCGCCCGGTTGAGCGCCTGCGATCACTTTTCACCGAAGTCATCTACGCCACAAACGATCCAGACTTCAAGGCGCCTGCTGATCTTAAGGTGACTTTTGATGAAGTCCCGCACCTGGGGCCCTTGGGCGGCATCCTGGCGGCTCTTAGGGCGACTGAGGCGGAACGTGTCTTCGTCGTTGCCTACGATATGCCGTTCATCCAGAAAGACCTGGTGCGTTATTTGGTCGGACTGGCGCCGGAGGCCGATGTAACCGTGCCGGTGATAGACGGCAAGCTCGAGCCCCTCCACGCTCTTTACGGCCAGATGTGCGCGGCGGTCATCGAGGAGCGGCTGAAAGATGGTCGTCGTAAGATCATCGATTTCTACCGGGCTGTAGCCGTCAAAGAAGTTCCTGAGGCTGATCTGCGCAGCCTAGACCCCAAACTCCTCTCATTCTTCAACATAAATACCTGGGATGACGTCGAGAGGGCCGAGAGATTGATGGTTGAGGAGCAGGCGTGAGCGGTTCGCGTGACGCCGGTAAACTCCCTACCGAGCGCCCTTTTCGACTCATCGTCAACGAGCGCGAGATCGTCACGCTCATGGCCACTCCGGATGAACTTGAGGACCTGGCGGTTGGCTGGCTGTGGGCTAACGATCTGATTTCCGATGTCCAAGAAGTCAAGCACCTGATGGCAGATGCGCCGCGGGCGCTCATCTGGGTCGAGATCTCCGGCGAATTGCCTAAGACGTTCAAGAGGACGATCTCGTCGGGGTGCGGCGGCGGCGCTCTAATAGCCGATCTTTCGGCCGGATTGCCGCGGGTGGAGAGTGAATTGGTGGTCGAGCTGCCCACGCTGGCGCGTCTGATGGATGATTTTTTTGATCAATCGGTTTTGTACAAGAAGACCGGCGGCGTTCATGGTGCCGCCGTGGCCACTCCCGAGAAAGTTCTTTTCATAGCCGAAGACATCGGTCGCCACAATGCCGTCGACAAGGTTATCGGGCGGGCCTTGAGGGTCGGGGAGCCTCTCGAGGGGAAGTTGATCCTGACTACCGGCCGGATCTCGACCGAGATGATGATGAAATCGGCCAAGGCCGGCTTCCCGATCGTCGCCTCCCGCACAGCCGCTACTGATCTGGCTGTCGATCTGGCCGCCGAGTCCGGTATCACCGTGGCCGGGTATACGCGTAAAGGCGGGGCGGTCGTCTACTCGCATCCCGAGCGGTTGATCTAGCCCCTTGCGCTTGTGTTATACTGGTCTTGGCTTTCTGAGTCACAGAAAATAGACAATTCGTACCAGTAAGATCAAGTTGGCCAAAAAGAAACGCACATCTAACGCTTTCTCAACTAGGCGGTTTTGGGCCGTCTTGTTAATAGTCTCTCTTTTAGGTATTGCTTCTTGGGCCGTGTCGCCCGTCACAATCCGCATTCAGCAAGAAAAAGAGTTGGCCGCTCTATCTCAGGAACGTAAAAGTGTCCGGGCAGACAACCGTCGTCTCCTTCAGGAGATCGAGCGCCTGAAGGACGATCCTGAGTATTGGGAGATGTTGGTCCGCCGGGACCTGCGATACGTCATGAACGATGAGAAAGCTTATGTTGTTATCGAACAAGAACCACTTATCGAGGAACCGACTGTGTCAACGGCGAGCCCCACGCTTTGGGAGCAGGTCAAGATGCAAGTCCAGGAACTCTCCGTACCGTTTTGAGTCTGTCGTTTAGCGCCGGTTGAGGTTGGGCTCGTCGAATTCTTCCGGTCGCTCATCCAGCTCGATTTCCATTGTCTTGAACCTACCGTCTCGGAGAAGGGTCAGGGTGATTTTCTCTCCGGCACTGTATTGATTGACTTCGTTGACTAGATCCTCCATCGAGGAGATCTTGGTATTATTAATCTTCGTGATGATGTCGCCGCCGACTTCCTGATAGTCTCCATTGATGAGCGTTTGGCGGTCGGCCTCTTTTAGGCCGGCGTCATAAGCCGGACCCGGCTCGATGACGGCCACGACTATGGCGCCGGAGTCGGTCTTGAGCTTCAGTTCCTTTGCGACCTCATTGTTGAGCGTCGATCCACGGATGCCGAGCCACGGCGTGGAAGTCTTTCCCGTCTCTTTTATTTCTTCATAGACTCGTTTGACTATCGAGCTGGGTATTGCGAATGCGATGCCAATATTCCCGGCGCCGGTCGTGGCGATCTGCGAGGTCACGCCAATGACGTCGCCGGTTGCAGTCAAAAGCGGTCCACCGCTGTTACCCTGGTTGACAGCCGCGTCTGTCTGGATGACGCCGCGGATCTCGATACCGTTCGGGGCGTTGATGACTCTGTTGAGCGCGCTGATTATGCCGCGGCTCATGCTCCGATCATAGCCGAGCGGATTGCCGATGGCGTAGACGGTCTGCCCGACCTGTGCGTGCTTCGAGTCGGCCAAGGCCAGGACCCCGGAATCATGGCCCTTGAGGTCGGTCTTGAGGACCGCCAGGTCTGTGCTCTCATCGATGCCCACCAGGGTGGCTTCTTGCTTCGTATCGTCGTCGGAGAATTGCACGGTTATCTTGTCGGCGCCACTGACGACATGGGCATTGGTGACGATATAACCATTCTTGGCGATGATGAATCCGGAGCCCGAGGCGATCTGGTTCTCGGGGGCGGGAAGACCGAATATATTTTCGAAGGAACTACTGAGTGTGGCCTCGACATGGACGACGGCGTCTCCGTATCGCTCATATATCTGTTGCGCGTTGAGCCCTTCGGTTATTTCCGAGCCCGTCGCGTTGCTTGCCGTGATCGTCTTGGCGGCCTGATCCGTGTTATTCTCGGTTCCCGGCGGGGGGGACAAAGTAAAGGCCCCATAGACGAGGACTGCGCCCAGTATTCCAGATAAAAGACTTGTAAAAAAATTTCTCATTGAGACACCTCTGCACTTAGTATAGCTAGTTGAAATATAATAGAATATGAATAAGATTTTGAGCAAGCGAAAAGCACGGTCGGCGCCGGAAAATCATAGAATCTTCACAACACTACTCTGCCGCGGCCCGTGTTTAGGAAGGAAACGCATTGGCTGGTTTCAACGACGATGATATTCGCGCCGTGCGGGAGAAGGCCAATATTGTCGATGTCGTTGGTGAGCGGGTCAGACTGAAGAAGTCCGGGCGCACGTTCAAAGGCCTATGCCCTTTTCATAACGAGAAGTCCCCGTCGTTCCATGTAGATCCGGCCAAGCAGTTGTATCACTGCTTCGGTTGTGGCGTCGGTGGCGATACGTATTCGTTTCTAATGGCGGCCGATGGGCTCGATTTCACTGAGGCCGTCGAGACCTTGGCCCGACGCGTGAGCCACCCTCTGACCAAACGCGATCCTCGTCAAGCCGGCAGAAAGACACGTCTTTTGAAAGCTTGCGACGAGGCCGCCACTTTTTACCAGAAGGCTTTGCGGCTCGATAGTGGAGCGATCGCCCGCGATTATCTCAAATCGCGCGACCTGGCCGAACTGGCAGTCGAGTTCAAGCTCGGGCATTCGCCCGACTGGTCTTCGCTTTTGAAATACCTCAAGAACCAAGGGGTTGGCGAGTCTGAGATGATCGAGGCGGGGCTGGCCGCTCGTTCCGCAAAAGGTTCGCTCTACGACCGTCTCAAGGGGCGCGTTATTTTTCCCATCCTTGACAACCAAGGGCGCACCATTGCTTTCGGTGGTCGGGTCCTCGACGATTCGATGCCGAAGTATCTCAACTCGCCAGAGACTCCGCTTTACCACAAGGGGTCGGTACTGTATGGGCTCAGCCAGGCCAAGAGCACGTTTTTACAAACAGGAACGGCCCTGGTCGTCGAGGGTTATACGGATCTTCTAGCCTCTGCTGGCGCCGGTATCCGCAATGTTGTTGCCACCCTGGGAACAGCGTTCACTGAGGACCATTTGCGTCTCTTGGGGCGGTTCGTCGATCGCGCCGTTCTTGTCTTCGATGGAGATGAAGCGGGACTCAATGCTGCCGAACGGAGTTCCGAATACCTGAACCTACAACGGTTGCCTGGCAGCGAGGCTCTTGACGGTCTTATTACCAATGTCGAGATAGAATTGTCCGTGGCGGTCGTCCCGACCGGCCTTGACCCTGCAGACTTTATTGCGGAAAAGGGAGTGGCCGCCTTCTCCGAGTTGGTTGGATCGGCCAAGCCTCTCGGCTTCTTCTTGCTCGACAGGATCGTGGAGCGCGCCGGCACCGGTGGGACCGGGAAGATGAAGGCGGCGGCTGAAGCAGCCCCGATATTGGCCGGCTTAAGTAAAGCAGTTGCTAAAGAGGAATATATGCGCTATTTAGCTGAAAAGCTGAATGTTTCTTATGAGGCGCTGACTGGTGCGATTCGTGAAGCAGCGGCTACGCGGGGTGGTCCGGGCCGGCGTCAAGCGGTAACACGGGCCAAGACGACCGGGCCTGAGCGCGAACTTCTGGGAGCGATTCTGCAAGAACCGGAGCGCATCGCGGCGTTGGCGGATATGGATATCGAGTCGTGGCCCGACGCGAGCCTGGCGCGGCTGGCTGCGGTTTTAAAAGAAGGTGCTAGGGGTATAGGCGAAAATATCGCCGATATCATCCATAAGCTAGATCCCGAGCTAAAAGAGCTTGTATCAGAGCTGGCCTTTGAACCAGACGGGGCAGGAGAGTCGGACGAACATTTCACAAGCCTCTATCTAAAGTGTAAGGAAGTGTCTCTCGATAGACATATCGAAAGGCTGAAGAACGAGCTGAAGGTGACTGACAGCTCTAATAAGAGGTATGATGAACTATTTGAAGAACTGGTTGCCATGGAATATAAAAGGCGAGAGTTGAAGAATAAAGTAACAGATGGAGGAAGTTTGTGGGTCAGGAACTAAAAGAACTGGAGCTGCCACAAGTCAAGAAGCTCATCACTAAAGGAAATAAAGACGGAGTTCTGGCCAGTGAAGAGATTGTCGATGGCCTGAAGAAGGTCGATCTCTCGGCCCAGCAAATGGACAACATATATGCCCAGCTCGATTCGCTTGGCATCAGTGTCGTTGAGGAGCGGGTCTCGGCCGACGCCAAGGAAGATAAAGCTACTAAGGCAGCTAAAGCTGCTAAGGGAACTAAAGCTGCTAAGGGAACTAAAGCTGCTAAGGGAACTAAAGCTGCTAAGGGAACTAAGGACACCAAGGAAGCTAAAGCTGCTAAACCCAAGTCTGCGAAGGCCGTGAAGAAGACCGAAGGCGGTCCGAGCGAGCCGGCCGTGAAGAAGAAGATAGACTTTTCGATCAAAACGATCACGAGCGATCCCGTTCGGATGTATCTTAAAGAGATCGGCAAGGTCTCCCTGTTGACCGCGGCGGAAGAGGTCATATTGGCCAAGGCGATCGAGGCCGGCGAGGAAGCCATACGCGAACTGGAAGAGACCCCCGAGGTGTCACGGGCCGTGAAACGCCGCCTGCAGCGCGTGGAGCGTGAAGGCATGGCGGCGAAACGCAAGCTTGTCGAGGCAAACTTGCGCCTGGTCGTCAGCATTGCCAAGCGTTACGTCGGTCGAGGCATGCTCTTCCTGGATCTCATCCAAGAAGGGAACCTTGGCCTTATCCGCGCTGTCGAGAAGTTCGATTACCGCAAGGGCTACAAGTTCAGCACTTATGCCACTTGGTGGATTAGACAAGCGATCACACGGGCCATTGCTGATCAAGCTCGCACCATTCGCATCCCCGTCCACATGGTAGAGACGATCAACAAACTGATCCGAGTTCAGCGCCAACTCCTTCAGGAGTACGGGCGCGAACCGACCCCGGAAGAAATCGGCGCACAGATGGAGCTGACCCCCGAAAAAGTGCGGGAGATTTTGAAGATTTCTCAGGAGCCGGTCTCGCTTGAGACGCCTATCGGCGAGGAAGAAGACTCGCAACTAGGCGATTTTATTGAGGACCAAGAAGCCGTTGTTCCAGCGGACGCTGCCTCTTTTGCGCTCCTTCAGCAGCAGCTGCGGCGCATACTAGAAACGTTGACGGATCGAGAGCGCAAGGTCATTGAGCTGCGCTTTGGTCTCAAAGATGGCCACCCGCGGACCCTGGAGGAAGTCGGTCGCGTCTTCGGAGTCACCCGTGAACGGATCCGCCAGATCGAGTCGAAGACCCTATCAAAGCTGCGCCATCCGAGCCGGAGCGCCAAGCTGAAAGACTATTTAGAATAATAGTTTTTTCTATCGCTTGTTCTATTGTCAAGCAGTAGCAGTACCGGTATAATGGCAAACGTCCTGGTCAAACCCTTTTGGAGGAAAAGGAGGAATCATATGGCACTGCCAAATCTTTCCGACGAAGAACGGCGGGCAGCACTTAAGAAGGCTGCTGAGGCACGGCAAGCACGGGCGGAACTCAAGAAGAAGCTAAAAAGCGGTTCCGTATCACTCAAGGAGCTACTCAACAGGTCCGGCGATCCGATTGTAGGGCGTATGAAAGTCGGCAATCTTCTCGAATCGCTTCCGGGTGTAGGCAAAGCACGGGCGACGAAGAAGATGGAAGAGCTCGATATCAGTCCGACCCGGCGCGTTCAGGGTTTGGGCGCGAATCAAAGGGCAAATCTGCTCAAAGAGTTTGCCTAAAGGGATAACACTTCCCGATAATGGCAGATTAGTCGTATTGTCCGGCCCGTCAGGGGTTGGAAAAGGTACTCTAGTTGGGAATATCCTTCAGAGAGTGCCGAATATCTTTTATAGTATTTCCGCGACAACGCGGGAACCGCGTAGCGGTGAGCGAGATGGCGTCGATTACTTCTTTCGAGCGAAAGATCAGTTCGAGGAGGAGATCGGGGCCAGTTCGTTCTTAGAATGGGCGAAGGTCTACGACGATTACTATGGAACGCCCATTGGTCCCATCGCGGACGCACTCGAGAGTGGCGCCATTGTCATCCTTGAGATTGACGTGCAGGGAGCGATGCAAGTCAAAGAGCGTGTCGGTAGCGACGCGGTCTATGTCTTTATAGCACCGCCCTCATTGGAGGAACTGGCTAGAAGACTTGGGTCTCGCCAGACGGAAGAGGCCGACCAGATCCGAAAGCGGATGGAGACGGCGGAGGAAGAGTTGCGTTACGCAGACCGGTACGACGAGGTCATCGTCAATGACGATCTCGAGAGGGCCACTAATGAGTTGGCCAGAGTACTGGCGGGCGCGCGGAGGTGAATGATGTATCCTAACGTAAGCAAGTTGATCAAGGACTTCGATAGTCGCTATACACTGGTCATATTGGCGTCTAAGCGCGCCAGGCAGATCAATGACTACCTCAACAGCATCAAGCGGCACGAGCTGACAGAGGTCAGGGGTCCCGAGCTCGATCTCATCCACGAGAAACCGCTGACGATAGCGTTCAGCGAAATAGCACAAGGCAAGATTGGCTATGAGCGACTGGAAGATGACGACAGCTAGGCCTGAAAGATCGGTTACTGGCAAAAGAATAGCGTTAGGGGTCAGCGGTAGTATTGCGGCCTATAAGGCGGCTGAATTGAGTCGGCGCTTTGTAAAGCGCGGAGTAGAGGTTCAGGCCGTCTTTTCGCGTTCAGCCACCAATTTCATCGGACCGGCTACTTTCTCCGGCATTACCGGCCACGAACCGGTCCTCGACCTCTCGGGCGCTGGGTTTACCCATCTTGATGTTACTCGCGGCCTGGATGCTCTGGTGATCGCTCCGGCTACGGCGAATATCATCGCCAAACTGGCCGCTGGAATCGCCGATTGCGCTATTTCGACGATCGTTTTGGCCGCCGAATGTCCGGTTATCATTTGTCCGGCTATGAACGAGAGTATGTGGTTCTCTTTAGCCAACCAGCGCAACGTCGAAACGCTTCGTAGTCTCGGATACGAGCTCATCGGCCCAGGAAAAGGCGACTTGGCCTGCGGGGACCAGGGCTGGGGGCGGCTCGCGGATATTGACGAGATAGAAGAAGCCGTCGTCGGCCGCCTGCGAGGTGCCGAGCGTTTCGCCGGGCGCCGTTTTGTTGTCACGGCCGGCCCGACCCGCGAATACCTCGACCCTGTCCGCTTTCTTTCTAATCCAGCAAGTGGCAAGACCGGCTACGCCGTCGCCGACGAGCTGGCTCGGCGCGGGGGAGAGACAGTACTTATCAGCGGCCCCACGCACCTTAGACCAAGCGGTCTGGTTCGCTTCATCCCGGTCGAGACGGCTGAGCAGATGCGGGATTCCGTTAACCAACATTTCAGTGACGCCGACGCGTTGGTGATGACCGCTGCCGTCTCAGACCATAAGTTCAGCGAGACTGCGGCCGCCAAGATTGAGAAGGATGCCCTACCTCGATCACTTTCTCTCGAGAGGAACCCGGATATTCTTGCCGAAATCGGCGCCCTCAAGACCGATGCGCAAGTCCTCATCGGTTTCGCCGCCCAGACAGAAGATCTGGCTGCCGCCGGCCGACGCAAGCTGGCCGCCAAGAACCTCGACCTGATCGTTTGCACCAAAGTCGGTTTCGGCGAAGGCTTCGCCACCGACGACATCGAGGCCCTGCTTGTGCAGGGGGAAGACGAACGCAAACTCGGTCGCATTTCCAAGCGCGCCTTGGCCGGCGAGATCGCCGACGAGCTCGAAGCTCTGCTTAACTAGCATCGACGAGTGGGTTTCCGGCTGACTAAAAAGCAGGCGAGTAGCTGATTGAGCGGCTCTATTATGCGACTGCAACATAATAGTCACATATCATCATTATCATAGTGTTTACCACTCGTATCGCTGCTAAAAGAGCCGATACCATTGACAATAGACCGCTCGTTTGCCTAAAAATTACGCTAAGATGGAAGAGATATAAAAAGGGATGTTCGACGGAAAACAATCAAACAGGAGCATGAATACGAAAGTTCCTAATCTGAATGTTCTGATTACTGCCCTTATATGTAGCATCTTGCTTCTCGCCGGATGCGATCAGGCGAGATCCACTTCTATCAGCAATGCGACAAAGACGTCATCCGCTAGCGAAGACGCCAGCGATACGTTGGAGTTTGGCCCAGTTTATTCGGCGCAGAGCTTTTCAGATCCTGTTGTAGAAAAAACGGTACAAGGCGCTAGAAAAAAAGGCAAGGTAGTTAGTGCCGAGATCAGAGGGTACCTCGTTGACTGGGTCGATTCAGGGATTGTTGAGTTTGTCGTCATGAAAGACGGGAACGCATATCGACTCGGTGGGTTTACGCGACCGGCTGCCGCCTTTGGTCGAAAGGCACCCAAGCGAGTGGAGCCAGAGCCTCAACGTGAACTTAGGGCCCGTAAGCGGGCCTTAACCAGAGCGCACGAAGTCGTCTCTGCAATCTACCCAAAGTTCGCCTCGGTTGATCCAAGTGTTTATAACTACCTCGTGCGAATCCACTACAAGGGCGGCTCGCATGATGACATATGGGTAGACCCTGATGTTGGCCAAGGCAGGTTTTTCTATGTTACTGACGCCGGATTCATCGGTCCGATCTATCGAGTCGACAATATCAGTGATCAATTCGTGGCAAGGGCCTTCAAAAACACTGAAACCACAGGCTCACCAGCGGTGAGCGTACAAATTGGCGGCTATTTGGTTAATTGGCGGCTCAAGCCAGGAAGCGATCAAGAGACCCTTGAGTACGTCGTTGTGAAGAATGGCTCTCTCTTTAAAAGAATGGATGATAGGGCTAGAACTGCGCTCAGTGGCAAGGCAACGCTTCCTGAGAATGAATCGGAAGCGGAAACTGCCTTACGCCAAATTGCCCTTAAGCACGCACAGGAATACGTTTCAAAAGCTCATCCAAAGTTTCGGAGAGTCGAGCCCCTGGTTCACGAGTACCTGCTTGAGATAAGTCGGAAGGATCACGCACGTATATATGCGTGGGTTAGACCGGACGGCACGGTAAGAAAACAACAGAGAAAGCTGATGCTAGATGATGTGCAGCTACGCTTTTGATACTGTGAAAAGAAGCGAGATTCCTGAAGAGATGCGTCGAACAAATCGCTCCACCAGACATTCACTCGGCTGGTCTCCGTGAATGCAGGTGAACTTAGACGCTAGGCGGAAAAGACGGCAGAAGAGCGCTGAATGACAGTACCGAAGATCGGCTCCGAAGCAGTGTTTTCAATAGATTCAAACGTGAGGCAAAGCTGGCTTGCGCGAGGGAAAGTCGACAGGCTTTTCCCGAAGTAATGTGTGCGGTTGCGATGGGGGAATGAGGTATGGGGCTGCATTGGAAGCTTGATTGTCCAGAATGCGGTTATTCTGCTGAAATCTCCGGTGGGGATGATTTTGGTTTTGTCGGACAGACAACCAGTATCATTTGTCTGACATGCAAGACGCTCACTGACGTCGTGACGAAAAATTCTGAGTTTGTCTCCATTGACCTGGAGACTCGCGAGTCAACGGTGCTGGCAGGTGGAGAAGTATTTGAACTCAGGTGCGCAGCCAATAGTGCTCATCCAGTTGAACGATGGAGTCATCCTGGACCGTGTTCGAAGTGTGGCACAACTATGGAAGGCAAGCCTTCAGCACTGTGGGACTGAACGGCGCCGGCGTCCCCGAGCTAGTTCAAAGAAAGCTACTCCATGGTGCCTTCGAGTACAATCGGTCCGATTTTACTCGTATCTTCATTGTTTAGTTTCTCTGAGGTTATCTTGACTTTGTCGAAGGGAGCAAAGAACAGCGCTGTAGTGCTGTCTGATTGCTCAGTATTCCCGTTCTTATCGGTCTGGAATGCTCCTAGGGGTATCCGGGTGCCGGTGTCTTCATCCACGATCCACCCCACAAAAGCCCGCCCCGCTCTTTGCGGCAAGTTCCTCACTTTTAATGACGTAGGAGAGCTTTAGAAACTCTTGAGGAACTTCCTTCAACTTAAACTTGATTGTTCCCGTTGCCTGCTCCGGTGTCTCCTTGCCCACCGTGTCACCGGCCAAATTATCTGAGCCAAAACAGCCCTTCTCCGGCCACATTCATTGCCACCGCTTAGCGGATTCCCTATGATTCTTTTGCCCTTGAAAATCTTTTAGAAGAAAGGAAGAAAGA
>SDBV01000473.1_pt1 | contig 57448 bp, 52 predicted proteins | sample 2277081 | NCBI WGS metagenome assembly SDBV01 (sample SAMN10402039, study PRJNA504765) | marine sediment metagenome | isolation source: marine sediment core GS10_PC15, 223 cmbsf | place: Arctic Ocean: Southern Knipovich Ridge | collected 2010
ATTGTCGTGGGAAGGAAGAGCTACTCCAGTCTGCGGGATCTGGGGTTGATGGGCTGAGTTGGAAAAGGGTTGGCCTTTGGCCCCGCAATAGCCCGCGGGTGTAAAACCCGCGGCCACGATACGGCCCCGATGGCCGTGTAGGAAAGAAACGGACTTGCAGCCACGATATGGCCCCGATGGCCGTGGAGGAAAGATGAAACAGCGTCACGGTTATCACAGGCTTTGGTATCATCTGGTGTTTCATACAAAACACCGAGAGTATCTCATCGCCGATCGCGACGACGAGAAATTCTTGTTTGATGCCATGAAGGTCAAGGCGCATCATCTAGACTCGTACATCGAGGAATTCGGTACGTGGAAAGATCACGTTCACATCTTGATAAGATCTGCACTAACTCTTGCATTGACTGATCTTTACAAGGGCCTCAAGGGATTTTCTTCAACGCTCTGGCGAAAACGAAAACCAGGAAGACCCTTTGGATGGGGAGATAGCGCGTATTCGGTGACGGTAGATCCGGACAACTGCGAAGTTCTGCGGGATTACATCCGAAACCAATGGAAACGACACGAGGATCGCTCAACGATCAGTGTTTACGAACGGGAAGAAAAATAAAGGTGTGAAACAACACGAAGTGTATCGTGGCCGCGGGTTTTACACCCGCGGGACGAGGAGAGGAACGGCAAGCACCCATCGCACGAAGTGTATCGTGGCCGCGGGTTTTACACCCGCGGGACGAGGAGAGGAACGGCAAGCACCCATCGCACGAAGTGTATCGTGGCCGCGGGTTTTACACCCGCGGGACGAGGAGAGGAACAGCAAGCCCCCATCGCACGAAGTGCATCGTGGCCGCGGGTTTTACACCCGCGGGACGAGGAGAGGAACGGCAAGCGCCTATTACACGAAGTGTATCGTGGCCGCGGGTTTTACACCCGCGGGACGAGGAGAGGAACCCGCGGGACGAGTGCAAGGAGGTTCCGCCAACCGCCCATTAATGGCCTTCGGGCATTTGTCTCGCTATAACCATTCGTGGAAGAAGCGAGGCGATTTCAATGATATTCAGGACGCTGGCAATCGGGGTCATGTCGGGGGCGATCGCGGCGGTCGTTTTTGCCATGTGCGGCAACGGAGGCCGGGCGCCGGGGCCGAGCAAGCCGACTACCTCCGTGAAGACCGAGGTGGCGGACGATCTGACCGGGCCGCAAAGACCTGTGAAGTCGAGCGGGGAAGGGGCCTCCGATACCGGCGAATACCAGGTGAATAGTGCTTTAGAGAAGATCTACGATTTTGCGAACAACCTCAGTGGGGCGCACCTGCGATCCGGCGGGTTGCTGGTGGATTTCGGGACCCCGGCCAGGCACAAGTACACACTCGGCGATTGGAAGACCGGCTGGCGCGGGGACTACGACGAGGGAGGGACCACGTTCAGTTATCTGAGCGGCGCGACCGGCCGCGTGTACTTCGACGCGTCGAAGTCGGAGGTGGGCGGCGGGACGGTGACCGTGCGAGCCAGAGCCATCGGAAGCACCTCGGGGCGGGTCTACCTGAACGGTAAGCAGATAGGGACCATGAAGCTTGCCGCAAAGGAGTTCGGGCACTCGGCCATCGAGTTCGCCACCGGCCTCAAGAAAGGGCGCAACGAGCTGATGTTGCGCTTCAACACCCGGAGGCCGGCCCACGACGGGAAGGGAGCGGCCCTGGCGGTGGATTACATCCGAATAACACCTGTCGATTCGGGCGTGGGGCCCTGCGCATCGTCCTTCGACGCGGTCCTCTATCCGGACCGGACAGGAAAGGAGCCCGGCATCCTGCTCGGCCGGGGGGAGTCGGTCACTTTCAATCTCCCTGTTCCAAAGAGAGCCATGATCCGCGGCCTGGTGCGGTCCCAGCTGGTGGGCGGCGCTGCCAGGCTCTCGGTTACCGTCCGGGGTGATAACGGCGAGGAGATTCCGCTCGCAAACCTGAATGCGGGCAAACGATCCACGAGTATGGCCGTCAGCCTGGCCGAGCATGCGGGCAAGGTGGTTGCAATCACGTTCGAGGCCGCGCAGGGGGAGGTGGTAATTACCGGCGCCGGGCTCTACGCCGGGAAGAGAAAAGGGGACACGGCCCCGGGCGCCATGAGCGCAAAGAACGTGATGATCGTGCTGATCGACACGCTGAGGGCGGATCATCTCGCGCTCTACGATAAGAATACCCGCGTTCAGACGGCCTTCATGGACAAGATCGGGGCCGAATCGATGGTCTTCAACAGGGCCCTCGTGCAGGAAAACTGGACCAAGCCGTCGGTGGCGACGTTGCTGACGGGCTTGTTTCCCGAGACCCACCGCACCAAGACCGAGAAGAACAAGCTCCCGCGCACGGTCACGCTCATCTCCGAGCACTTTCGCGAGCTGGGTTTCACCACCGCCGCGTTCATTGCCAACGGCTACGTTTCGGGCAAGTTCGGTTTTCAAAAAGGCTGGGACACCTGGAGAAATTACGTGCGGGAAGGGAAGGCCAACAGGGCAAAGTTCGTGGCCCGGGACACGATCGCGTGGCTCGAGTCAAGGCCCAAGGACAAACCCTTTCTTCTGTACGTGCACACCATCGATCCCCACGTGCCGTACATTCCGCCAAAGGAGTTTCGCGCTCTGTACGATGACGAGCCTTACAACGGCGTCGTGACCCCGCGGGGAACCGCCAAGCTGCTGGAGGGCATCAAGAAGGGATCGGTCAAGCTCTCGCAAAGGGACAAGTACCGGCTGGAGGCGCTCTACGATGGAGAGATCAGTTACCACGACGATCACTTCGCGCGGATTTACCAGGCCATGTCGGACCAGGGGTTGCTTGAGGATACGCTAATCATCGTCACCTCGGATCACGGCGAGGAGTTCTTCGAGCACGGCTCCGTGGGGCACGGGCATTCGATGTACGAGGAGATGCTCCACGTGCCGCTGTTGATGCGTTTGCCCGGGGCGAGCGGGCATGAGGGCAAGGCCAGGTCGGACGCGGAGGTCGGCCTGGTGGACGTGTTTCCAACCGTGTGCGAGTTAACGGGAGTGGAAACTCCGGGCGATATCGAGGGGCGAAGTCTTGTTCCGCTCCTCAAAGGTGTCGCCGGCGATCGGTGGCCCGGGGTCTCGTTCAGCGATTTCCTGTACGGCCAGCGTGCCGTGAGGATGGGTCGGTACAAGCTCATCTATCGCGGGCTTTCGACAACCCTCTTCGATCTGGAAACGGATCCGGCGGAGACCACCGATTTGAGCGACGAGATGCCGATCACCCTCGCGGTGCTGCGGGAGCAGCTAGGGATCCACCAGGGCAGGTTCGTGGATACCGGCGTGATTGACGGCGGCAGTGATATTCCAAAGACTGGTGATCGGGCCGGGGTTCCAGTTTCGAAGACGAAACACGAGCAGGAGGACACCGTCATCGACCCCGAGACGCGAAAACAGCTGGAGGCGTTGGGCTACATAGGGGATTGACGGCGGGCGAGTGGACGGCCGTTGCGGCGCGGCGTCGCGCTGTCAATCCGTGTCCAGGGGCTTGGTGGTGCCGTCGGAGAGGATCTCCTCGATGCGGCGCTCCGCGTCCTCGAGGCGAGAGGATCCCTTTCGGGAGAGGGCCACGCCTTCTTCGAAACGCTTGAGCGCCTCGTCGAGGGGCAGCTCGTTGCTCTCGAGATCACGCACCACGCCCTCGAGTTGTTCGAGGATCTCTTCGAATGGTTTTTCTTTTTTCATGGTATATGGATAGCCGATCATCATGTCCGAGCCAAGCTCAGATACCGTTTCGGGAAAGATCCACGGGTTACCCGTGGAAGTGAGCGTCGTGTTCGCTATTCAGATGGCGGTCGTTACCGGCCTGGTTCAGCTGGACAGGGTGGTCTCCCTGGGCGGTGCGCTGAACGCGCTGGTGGGCGGCGTTTTCATTTTTCTGCCGGTGCTGGTCCTGGATCGCCGGGGCAAGCCGTACCGTCGATACGGCCTGGCCATCGGCGCGCCCCTGGTCGACTTGCTATGGGTGTCGGTCTTCAGTGCCGTGTTCTTCGTCCCCCTGATCTTTGCTGCGCCGCTGTTCTGGAGCCACTTCTGGAACATCGGCGAGTGGAGCTTCGCCTGGCCCGACGGGTATCCGGTCGCGGCCCTGGCGCACCTGGTTGTCGTGGCGCTTCCCGAGGAGTATTTCTATCGCGGATACATCATGGGAAGGCTGGACGACATCTTCAAGGGGAGGATCTCGGTCGCCGGCGCGAAGCTCGGGTGGGGATTTCTCATCCAGGCGGTCTTGTTTGCGTTCGGTCATTTTCTCGTGGACTTCAACCCGTTGCGGCTGGCGGTCTTCTTTCCGGCCCTGGCCTTCGGATGGTTGCGGGCGAAGCGGGGGACCATTGTCGCCCCGGTGTTGTTTCACGCCGCAAGCAATGTTTTCATGGGGATCCTGACGGCCGGGTACGGCTTCAACTGAACGGAGAGTTCCTGATGACAGTTCCGGTACCGCCATCGGTGCAGAAGATAGTGGACTTGGCCCTGGAGGAGGATCTGGGGCGGGGTGATATTACCACGAGCCTGTGTGTGCCGACCGGGGCGATGGGCTCGGGTAGGGTGCTCGCCCGACAGGATCTGGTCGTTTCGGGAACGGACGTGTTCGCGATGGTAATGGACAAAGTGGATCGAACCATCCGCGTGAGCGTTGCCGCCTCCGACGGCGACCGCGTGAAAGCCGGCGATCTGGTCCTCGAAACGTCGGGCCCCATGGCGTCGCTTCTCATGGGCGAGCGAACGGCCCTCAATTTCCTGCAGCGGCTGTGCGGTGTTGCCACGCTGGTAGACAGGTTCGTGAGCGCGTTGCCCGCGGGAGCGACCGTGAAGCTGACCGATACCAGGAAGACCACCCCGGGGATGAGGTATCTGGAGAAGCGGGCCGTGGTTCACGGCGGCGGGAGCAATCACCGGGTCGATCTGGCCGGCGCAATACTCATCAAGGAGAACCACATCGCGGCGGCGGGCTCGGTGAAGGAGGCCATCGCGCGATGCCGGCTCGGAGCGCCGCATGACATGCGGCTGGAGATTGAGGTGCGTGACGAGGACGAGTTGCGCGAGGCGCTCGAGGAGGGGATCGACGCGGTTCTGCTGGACAACATGGATGTTGTTGACGTGGCCAGATGCGTTGAGATCGTGTCCGGCAGGGCTGTCGTCGAGGCGTCCGGTGGGGTGGATCTGCAGACTGTCGGCGGCCTGGCGGCTACGGGTGTGGACGTTATCTCGGTGGGTGCGTTCACACATTCGGCTCCCTCCGCAGATTTGAGTTTCATAGTAGAAGGGGTGCGAAGGTTGTCGTGACCGGATTCCCAAAAGATCGATTTCTGACGCAGTTCGAGCGCATGGGACGCTCTTCGGATCGCCGTGTGTTGATTCACGAACGGATCGACTCGACGTCCGACGAGTTGCTGCGATGCCTTCGCGATGGCGCTCCTGTCGGGACCGTGGTGATCGCATCGGCCCAGACCGGTGGTAGGGGACGCAACCGGAAGCCCTGGTATTCTCCGCCCAACGGTAATCTCTACATATCTCTGTCGGTTTCGGTGGAGGGCGAGCCCGTGAAAAACCTGCCGTTGATACCGCTCGCGGCCGGCATCGCGGCCATTGACGCCCTCGAGGATGCGGGTGGAAAGCAGCCCTTGCTCAAGTGGCCCAATGATCTGATGGTGAACGACCGCAAGCTCGGAGGCATCCTGTGTGAGACGCCGGACATCAGTGTCCGCCCGATAATCGCGGTGGTCGGTCTGGGTCTCAACACGGGAGTGGTCGATTTTCCCGATGAGCTTTGTGGAATCGCGATCGATATGGCCGCCGTCGCGGATCGTGTGCCCCCCCTCCCGCTTGTCGCGGCGCGATGGGTGGCGGAAGTGGAGAGCTGGAACGAGAGGATCGGAAAAGGGGGCAGGGCCGACCTCGTGAGGGCCTGGCGCGAGCGTGCGGAGGCTTTCGGTCGCATGGTTCGTGTGGGTGAGGTGGAGGGACGGACAGTTGACCTGAACGAACGCGGGCAGTTGCTGATCGAAAAAAACGACGGAGCGGTGGTGGCCGTGCCGGGTGGAATGGTGGAGTATATAGAGTAGCTTGTTGCCCAACAAACTACATGCTACGTTGACTTCTGCATTTATGGTGATTGAACGTAGGAAAAAAGAGTTCATTAAGATTTTCAAGGGCTCGGGAGGATGCCGGAAATGAAGGGGGTTATTGAAATCCTGAGAGTTGCGGTTGTGGCGGCGGTTTTTATTTTTTCGGGAACTGCGGCAGCGCAGAACGCGGCCACGCCGAACGAACCGGTGGAGGCGAAGGGAGTGGGCATCTCCGGTGGTATAATCGGCGGGGCGGAGGTTATGCTGCTCGTCGAGTCGTTCGCCGATGTCAAGCCGGCCTGGCCATGGGTCGTTTTCCCGATCCTGGGCGCGGGCGGAGGCGGAGTGGGGGGCTACTACCTCGAGAAAAATTCCCCCAAGGGCGCGGTGGCTCTCCTCGTGTCCAGCATGGCGCTGCTTATTCCGACAACCGTCGCCGTCTCAATCGCGAGGGCCTACGAGGCCGAGGAGGAAGGCGAGGTTCCGGCCGATTCGGAGGGGGGGGCGGCCTTCTCCTTCGAGTTAAGTCCCAGCGAACAGCCTGACGAGGGCACGTACACGGAGGTGGAGTCCAGGCCGGACAGTGACAGTATCCCCGATGATGCACCCCCTATCGAGGAGGCCCCGGATTCGGAGCCCGAACCGGTGCCGCCAGAGGCGGGCGAGGGTGAGATGACGGGTCCCGAGGCGAGAAACGATTCCAGCGGACACGCTGCTGTGAGGCACCTGGCGAGCGGGTCGTTGCTTCATGTGGGGTCGGATCGGAGCTTCGGGTTCGGTATCCCGGCGGTGGACGTTCGACCCACGGCGTGGTCAGCCGAGGAATCCATTCACGGTATCATCCCGGGGGTTGAGGTTCATGTTCCTCTTTTCAGAATAGATTTTCCATAACATTTTGTATCATTGACTTCTTGTGATGTTCTCGCAATAACATTTCTAAACAAATGAACGATAGGTTGGTGCCAACCTGGAAACGCTCGATGTAGGACCGAGCAGGGGAGGTTAGCGATGGAAAACGAAAACACTGAAGGAATCGGCCAGGAGGGAACGCCCGAGGTGGAGAAGAAGCCGGAGAAGAAGCCGGAGACGCCCGTGCCCGCTGGTGATGACGACTTGAAGATCTCCAATACCGGGCAGCGGGTTCGCGCGATAATCGTGGTGCTCATCGCGCTCGGCGCGGCAGGTGTGGCCATCTGGTACTTCAACGAAAAGGCCAAGAAAGAGGAGGTCATACAGGACGTGAAGACCGCGTTCCAGCTTGTTCACGACAACGGGTACAACGCCTTCTGGAATGAAACGCAGGTAGATATCAAGGCGCTCAAGAGCAACGAGGACTTTGAAATCAAGATCAAGGAGATTTTGGCGACATCGCCTGTCGGTTACGCCCGTCACATCAAGGACAAGGCGCTGCCGATACTTGCCGGGAAGTTGCCCGACTACAAGAGCCTCACTGCGCCCGGCGAGTTCGCCGTCGAGGTGGCGGCCGTGGCGACTGCGGCGGAGAACCTGCACAACGCGTGGAAGGAGTTCACCGGCGAGGTGGATGCCTACGAGGTTTATCTCGATGCCAAGTCCAAGCTGACCGACTCGGGTAACGCATGGCTCGGTATCCAGGGAGATCCCAAAGACGAGAAGTTCAAAGTCAAGGGCATCAATTATCTCGACCTCGTGCGCTGCATTCTGGTGGACAAGATCGCGTTCGAGATCGAGCCGCAGGACCTCCAGTACAGGATCGAGGACACATGCGCCAAGAACGCGGAGCAGGCCCAGTGGTTCCGCCGCGTAATGAGCGACTGCATGCCCAAGCTCCTCCAGAAGAACACGGAGGCCGACGATTACTTCAACAAGACCATCGCGGCATACCAGGAGGCCGCTCCGGGGGATACCAAGTCGGTGTTCGGTGTCGAGAAGTGCCTGCGCATTGCTCGCGATACCTTTGAAAGTGAGATCATCAATAAGATCGCGGCGGCGTGGGCCGAATACGTGAAAGCCCAGAACGCGCTGCTCGAGAAGATCAAGGACGAGCAGGAGAAACTCAAGTAGCTTCCCTTTTTCACATGACATCCCAAACACGCAAGCTCTTCGGTACCGACGGCATTCGCGGAACGGCCAACAAGCACCCCATGACCGGGGAGGTGGCCATGGCTCTGGGGCGCGCGTTGACCCATGTCGCCAGGCGTTCCGGCGGGCGAAAGCGGCCGAAGATGGTCATTGGAAAGGACACGCGTCTCTCCGGATACCTGATCGAGACGGCCATCACCTCCGGGATATGCTCCATGGGCGGAGAGGTGATGCTGGTGGGTCCCCTGCCCACGCCCGGAATATCATTTATTACCACCTCCATGAGGGCCGACGCCGGTGTGATGATCTCGGCCTCGCACAACCCTTACGGTGACAACGGCATCAAGCTCTTCGGCTCGGATGGGTTCAAGTTTCCCGACGAGCTGGAGAGCACCCTGGAGGCGCTCATGGGAGGGGGCGGATCCTCGGGCCGTGTGAGGATGGGCAGCGGCATCGGAAGAACATGGCGGATAGACGACGCGAGAGGACGTTATGTGGTGGAGCTGAAGCACTCGTTTCCCAGGGAGCTTACCCTGGACGGCGTCAAGATAGTGCTCGATTGCGCGAACGGGGCCGCCTACAAGACCGCGCCCGCCGTATTCACCGAGCTCGGAGCCGACGTGAAGGCGTTGAGCGTTTCGCCGAACGGGCGCAATATCAACCACCGTTGCGGTTCCCTCTACCCCGAGCTCGCGGCGAAGGAGGTGCGCAAGACCGGCGCCGTCGTCGGCATCACGCTCGACGGGGACGCGGACCGGGTGATCCTGATCGACGAGAAGGGGAAGATCGTGGACGGGGACGCGATCATGGCACTCTGCGCCACACGGAAGATCCAGGATCGCTCTTTGGCCAAGAAGACTCTCGTTACCACTGTGATGAGCAACATCGGACTCGATCACGCGGTGCGGGCGGCCGGAGGGAAGGTGGTTCGCACGGGGGTCGGCGATCGCTACGTGGTCGAGCATATGCGCAAGAAGGGTTACAACTTCGGCGGAGAGCAGTCGGGACATCTGATCTTCCTCGAGCACGCCACCACGGGCGACGGGATTTTGGCGGCGCTGCAGATTCTGACCATCATGATCAGAGAGGGAAAGCCCTTGTCCGAGCTGGCGTCCGGCATCATGGATCGTGTTCCCCAGGTCCTGCTCTCGTTTGCCGTTGCGGAGAAAGTGCCCATCGAGACGCTCCCCAGAGTCGGGAAAATCATTGGAGAAGTAGAGAACAAGCTGGGTAAAAACGGGCGCGTGCTCGTGCGCTATTCAGGTACGGAGAACAAGGCCCGCGTACTCGTGGAAGGTCCCTCCCAACAGAAGATCGATCGCCACGCCGCCGACATCAGGGACGTGCTGATCAAGTCGCTATCGTAGCGACGCCCTTCCGGTCAGTCGGACCTCGTCGAAACTGATCGTGAAGTTGACGGGTGCTCTCCGGCAGGTGCATTCGAAGTAGATTGCCCATGTAGAGCCACTGCAGGCGCAACTCAATCGGCTTGGCCTGGTAGTTGCGAATGACCTCGTCGGTCAGCGCGTATCGAAAACCGAATGTCCTTTTATCGCTCATTTCATTTGCCGACAATCTTCTTCAAGTATTCCACATCGGCGCTGTCCTGCTCGCGGCCGGTGCCTTCTTTCATGCGAATCAGATGATCGACAGAAACCGTCGGTATCTCAACGCCATTCAGATTAAACAGCTCGGCATCTGAAGCTGCTTCGGAAAAACTGAACGGCGTGCGTATCAGAATGTCGATCTCCGAAATGGCCCAGTCGGTATTTACCAGGTTAAAGGCGAGCATGTTTTTATTATGAATCCAATCTTCTCGCTTGTCCGCCACTGCCAGGTCCATGATATCCACCGGAACCTTGGGTTGAAATCCCCACTTGCGAACCAGCGTCAGAAACCTCCCAAGGTTTTCATCTTCGAGATCGAGCATCAGGTCCAGATCGTAGGTCATTCGGGGGATGCCGTGCAGGTTTACTGCCATGCCTCCCACCACGAGATAGCGTACTCTCGCCTCGTTGAGCCGGCGGAAAATGGCAATATAGTCAAGCATTGTCAAAAAGGTAGCCCGGGCGGAAGAGTCGGTCAAGCAAGCGCTACCTGATAGTCGGGTTGCTTCCAACGACGCGGTAGTAGACGCCGCCGTCGGTGATCCGACGAGTCACCAGTCCGGCCTCCGTCAATCGTTCGAGGATCTTGATGAGCTCCTGGCGTTTGATGCCCAGTGAGTTTGCAATATCCTCCTGGGTGCACGGTCGGCGCAGCAGCATCTGCCGGATGTCCTTGTCCCGATCGTCGAACGGGCGTCCACGGGACGATCTTACGTCCATTCGCTTGGCGAATCGCCCGATGGCGTACGCCCTGGGGCCGAAGGCCGCGAGTGCCTTCTGGAGAACGTCGTCGTCGCTCGGCATGGCGCCTCGCTCGGGTACCGGCGGTCTCACCGGAGTGTTCACGTCTATGCGGTCGAAGCGCAGGGTTTTCAGCAGGTCCGCGATGGCGGAGATGCTCTCGTCGCTGTCGTTGAAATCCTTGACCAGCATCACCTCCAGCCTGACCTCGCCAGGGTGGGCGTGGGTCACCGCGCGCAGACCGTCGAGGAGGCGTTCGAAAGTTATCTCCGGATGGGGATTGTTTATCCGCGCGAAGGTCTCCTCGTCTCCCGCGTCCAGTGACGGAGCGAGGATATCCACCAAGAGCGCCGCTTTTGCGATCTCCTCTCTCCACAGGAGCGCGCCGTTTGTGATGAGGAGAGTGGGTACGTCTGATACTTCTTTGATGCGGGCGTTAAGCTCGCCGAGCTTGTCGTAGAGGGTGGGATCCCCGGAGCCGGCCAGGGTGATCACGTCCGGTCTCGGGTCGTCCTCGAGCGCCTCCTCCACGTCAGCCATTATCTCGTCGAGTTCGTAGAATGTCTCGGTATCGACGGTGAGGTTGTCGGTGGGGCCGAGCTGGCAGTAGATGCAGTCGAACGGGCATGTCTTGTGGGGGATGATGTCGACTCCCAGGGAGAGCCCGAAACGCCGCGATGGAACCGGTCCGTAGATTCTCATGGAGACTAGATAACCCCAAGATCGCGTTTTGTCACCTTGCGAGGTTTTCTGAAAATGAGGTGGTGTCTATTTTAAGACCAACCAGCGAACTGGATTTCCGCAGCAACGGGTTGATGGTATGATCGGCCCGATAGGATGAGCATCTACCTGGACAACAACGCGACGACTCGGATCGAACCCCTGGTGCTGGAAGCCATGATGCCGTACCTCGTCGATCACTTCGGCAATCCTTCCAGCATCCACGCCCACGGTCAGCGCGCCAGACGCGCCCTCGACGACGCAAGAGATAAGGTGGCCACGTTCATAGGCGCCATGGCTGAAGAGATAGTCTTTACCTCCGGGGGCACGGAGGCGGACAACCACGCCCTGTTCGGCGTCATGCACACCGCCAAGAAGGGCAAGGCCCTCGTGATTTCGTCGGTCGAGCACCAGGCGGTGCTCAACACGGCCCACGCCCTCAAGATGAGAGGGGTTCCTGTGCGGTACCTTCCGGTCGACCCATGGGGAGTTGTGTCCACCCAAACCCTCGAGGAGGAACTCGAAGCGCCGGTCGCGCTGGTTTCGATCATGGCCGCCAACAACGACGTGGGAACCATCCAACCGATCGCCGACCTCGCATCCGTCGCGGCGAAGAAGGGCATCGTTTTTCATACGGACGCGATCCAAGCGGCGGGCAAGATCCCCTTGGACATGTCGACCCTGGCCGTCTCCATGGCGAGCCTATCGTCACACAAGCTCCACGGCCCAAAGGGCGCGGGGGCTCTCTTCATCAGAGGAGGCACGAGGGTCGCCCCGTTTCTCCACGGTGGGCATCATGAATCCCGCAGGAGAGCCGGCACCGAAAACGTGCCCGCCATCGTGGGCTTCGGCCGTGCCTGCGAGCTCGCCGCCCAACGTCTCGAAGAAGACTCGAAGAGGATAGCCAAGCTGAGAGACAAGTTACAGGAGAACATCACCTCGAACCTCGAAGGTATAACCGTGCATGGGGATGGAGTCCCCAGGCTGCCGGGCACCTTGAACATCAGCGTTCGGGGGATAGAGGGGGAGACCCTCCTGATGGCGCTTGATCTGTTGGGCATCTCCGCATCGACCGGCTCCGCGTGCTCGTCAGACGACTCGACACCGTCCCACGTGCTCACCGCCATGGGAGTAGAGCCGATTCTCGCCAGGAGCTCCTTGCGGATCTCCCTCGGCAGGGACAATACCGAGGAGGAGATCGACCGGACGTGCCGGCTGCTCAAAGATACGGTGACCCGACTGCGGGGTGCTTGACCCACGATGAAACGGACTGTAAAAATGGATATCGAAACCAAGTACGCAAATTTGAAATCCACCCTGACGGAGCTTGGATCGGTAGCGGTGGCGTTCTCGGGGGGAGTGGACAGCACGTTTCTTCTCGCGGCAGCGGTTGACGCCCTTGGAAACGGCGCAGAGGTTCTTGCCGTGATCGGACGTTCTCCTACTTATCCCAAGCGGGAGTACGAGGACGCCCTTTCCCTGGCCAAGATGATCGGCGCGGACCACGTGGTTGTGGACACCGACGAGCTGACCAAACCCGATTTCGCCAATAACCCTCCCCACCGCTGCTTCGTCTGCAAGTCAACATTGTTTGGCATCGTGAAGGAAGTTGCGGCGAAGCGTGGCATCGCTCACGTTTTGGAAGGAAGCAACGCGGACGACACCGGAGATTTTCGCCCGGGAATGAAGGCGGCGCGGGAGTTGGGCGTAATCGCCCCCCTCGTGGACACGAGCTTCACGAAAGACGAAATAAGGGAGATGTCCAAGCGCATGGATCTGCCCACTTGGAGCAAGCCCGCCTTCGCGTGTCTCTCGTCGCGGGTCCCATACGGTCAGCAGATCAACCTCCAGAACCTCTCGCGCATCGAACGCTCCGAAGACGCCCTCAGGGACATGGGCATCGTCCTCTTCAGGGTTCGCGACCACGGGGATATTGCGCGAATAGAGGTCTCCAAAGATGACATCGAGCATCTGGCATCAAAGGAGATGCGCGACCGCGTAACCGAGAAGCTCAAGGGGTTCGGTTACAAGTACGTGTGCCTGGATCTAGACGGCTACAAATCCGGATCAATGAACGTCAGTCTCACAGATGATCAGCGCGAAGGAGCGCTGAAAAGGAGCATTTATGTGAAAGGAATCGAAACCACCGAGGCCCTCGAGCTTCTAAAGCGCGAAGGAGCCGGCGTATACGAGCTGTTTGCCCGAGCGAACGCGGTCAGACTCGAAAACAAGGGCCTCTCGGTTCGTCTGTGCGGCGTTGTCAACGCAAAGAGCGGAATGTGCACCGAGGATTGTAAGTTCTGCGCCCAGTCCGCTCACAACGACAGCGACGTGAAGTGTTTCTCCCTTATGAGGGCGCCCAACATTCTCGACGAAGCGAAGCAGTCCCAGTCGGACTTGGCCACCAGATTTGGCATCGTCACCTCCGGCCGTGCCCTGGAGAACGAGAACGAAGTTGAGACGGTGATCACTGCGGTTCGGGAGATGGCGGAGACGCTGGAGATCCTGCCATGTGCCTCCCTGGGCAACGTCTCACCGGAAACCCTCGGCAGGCTCAAGGAGGCCGGGCTGACTCGGTACCACTGCAACCTGGAGACCGCTGAGAGCTTCTACCCAGAAATCTGCTCAACCAGGCCATGGTCCGACTCCGTGGACACCATCCGCGCCGCCAAGGATACGGGGTTGGCGACATGCAGCGGCGGCCTGTTCGGCCTCGGCGAGTCTCTCGAACAGAGGGTCGAGCTGCTGGCGTCGATAAGGGATCTTGGGGTAGACTCGGTGCCGATCAACTTCTTTAACTCTGTGCCTGGCACCAACCTCCCTGACGTTGCTCCCCTCACCCCGATCGAATGTCTCCAGATCGTCGCGGTGGCTCGCCTGATGATGCCCGACAAGGAGATCCGGGTTTGCGGCGGCCGGGAGCACAACCTAGGTGATCTCCAGTCCTGGGCGCTGATATGCGGCGCGGACGGCCTGATGGTGGGTGGTTATCTCACCACCAAGGGCAGGGCCGTGGAAGACGACCTCAAGATGATCGCGGACGCGGGGTTTCAAGTGGTCAACAGCGAGGGAGGCTGCGGTGGAGATCTGGGATGAATGATCGCAAGATCGTTGTCGCGGCGATGAGCGGAGGTGTCGACTCCAGTGTTGCTGCGGGCCTCCTCGTGGAGCAGGGCCGCCAGGTCATCGGGGTCACTCTCCAGCTTCGCCCATGCGACGACGACGGCAAGGTAAGTTGGTGCTGCGGATTCGGAGCCCAGGAAAGCGCCCGAGCGGTTTGCCAGAAGCTGGGCATCTCCCACTACACCATCGACTGTGCCAAGCAGTTCGAGGAATTGGTGCTTCGTCCCTCTTGGACCGAATACGATCGCGGCAGAACCCCGAGCCCGTGCATCCTGTGCAACGAGCACCTCAAGTTCGGTTTCCTTCTCGAGCAGGCCAGGAAACTAGGCGCCACGGAAATAGCCACGGGACACTACGGTGTGATTGAGGAGCGCGAGGACGGCGGCCGCCAACTTCTTCGCGGTTCGGATCCCTCCAAGGACCAGTCGTACTTCCTATTTTCGTTGAGCGGCGATCACCTCGGCCACACGAACTTTCCCTTGGGAGGACTGACCAAATCCCGGGTCCGCGAGATCGCCGCCCGGATGGGCCTACCCAGCGCTACCAGACCGGAGAGTCAGGACGCCTGCTTCACCACCTTCGACGGGGGCGGTTTTTCAGAGGCCCTTCGCCGCCGGTTCGACGGGGCCCCGCGGCAAGGGGAGTTGCTGGATGACAGGGGCAAGAAGATCGGCTCCCACGAAGGTATCCACAATTACACCATCGGCCAGCGCCGCAGACTGCGCATCGCCCTTGGCAAGCGTGTATACGTCTCGGCTATCGATCCCAACTCCGCCTCCATCACCCTGAGCGACGATCCTGCCCGCCTCGAGTCAGGAGGGCTCATCGCTGCGAATCCGACCTGGACCGGAGACGCGGTCCCGGATTTTTCGTTCAGATGCCAAGCACAGATTCGATATCGACACACTCCCGTTGAAGCAACAGCGACGTTGGCAGCGGACGGCTGCCTCGTTGTAAATTTCGACAATCCGGAACGATCGGTGGCCCCGGGTCAGGCGGTCGTTCTCTACGACGATCGTCGGGTAATAGGAGGAGGCTGGATCGAACGGGCGACAAACGGTGAGCTGAGTTGAGACATGACTGCTGATCGGACAGGAAGATACTCGAGGCAGATATTGCTCCCGGAGATTGGCGACAGGGGACAGAAGACCCTTGCCGAAACCAGAATGCTAGTGGTGGGATGCGGCGCCCTCGGCACGGCTATCGCCCAGACCATCGCCAGGGCGGGGGTCGGGGATATCACCATCGTCGACCGAGATGTGGTTGAGCTGTCCAACTTGGCGCGCCAAGTGTTGTTCGACGAAGAAGACGCCGGGGGGGCAATGCCCAAGGCGATCGCCGCCGCCGAAAAACTCAGGCGCATTAACAGCGAAATCCAGGTCGACGGCGTCGTGACCGACGTAACCAGCGTCAACGTGGAACTCCTGGTGACCGCCGCAGATGTGGTGCTGGACGGAACAGACAACCTGGAAACCAGGTACCTCATCAACGACGCGTGCGTTAAGCACTCGGTGCCGTGGATCTACGGCGGATCCGTAGCCACCGGTGGAGTGGTGATGCCGATCGTCCCGGGGGAAAGCGCGTGCTTCAGATGCGTGTTTCGCAACCCGCCTGCGCCGGGCACATTGCCCACCTGTGACACTGCGGGGGTGCTCGGTAGCGCCCCTCTCGTCACAGGAGCCCTCCAAGCCACCGAGGCAATTAAGATTGTCTTGGGGGACAAAAGCACCGTGGGACGCATCACCCAGTTCAACGTGTGGAAGGGCACCTACGGAGGGGTCGCCGCAACCAGGGATGAAGAGTGTCCCGCCTGTGGCAAGGGCGACCTGGAATTCCTCAATGCAAAGAGAACCGCATGGGTCACCAACCTGTGCGGCAGAAACGCGGTTCAGATATCTCCCGGGTCGGCGGGAAAACTGGACCTGGAGAACCTGGCAGATTCCCTGGCGAGCATGTGCGAGACAAACTACAATGGCGTCACCCTCGTGATCCAGACTCCTGAAAAAGCGGAGCTGATAATCTTTCCCGATGGGCGTGCCATCGTCAAAGGGACCACCGACCAGGCCCGGGCGCGAACCCTTTACTCCAAATACCTGGGAGACTGACTTCTAGATAACCGACAAGACCAGTGGACATTCAGTGCATACCCCTGGAAAAGTGACTGGCCCCCTGGAAAAGTGACTGGCACCCTGGAAAAGTGACTGGCACCCCCTGGGGCACCCCCTGGAAAAGTGACCTGGAAAAGTGACTGGCACTCCTGGAGGGCAGGTGGTGGTGGGGTTGACATCATGGGTGAAAGCATTATGATGGTATAAAGTGAAAGCACAAGGGGTGTGTGATGCAATTGTCAATACGAGGTGTCGACGAGAAGCTGTCAGCGGCGCTCAAGCGGGAGGCGGCCAGGAGGGACACCAGCGTCAACAAGACGATCATTCGTCTGCTCGCCGAGGCGGTGGGCACGGCCCCGCAACAGGAGAGGCCCGCTGTTCACCACGAACTGGATCATCTGTTCGGCGTCTGGACGGAGGAAGACGCGGCTGAGTTTGGGGCAGCCACGGCTTGCTTCGAGGAGATAGACGAGGAGATGTGGAGATGAGGCTGTTGGCTCTCGACACGTCCGGTTACAGTGCTTTTGTCAGGGGCAACGACGAGGCTCTCGAGGTTATCCGGAGCCATCCTCACATCGTTGTTTCGCCGGTGGTTCTCGGTGAGCTGCATGCCGGCTTCCTGGCAGGCAGCAAGATCGAGTGGAACAAAGGAATCCTGGCCGAACTCCTCGCGAGTTCCATGGTCAGCGTTACCGAAATAACGAGAGACACCGCCGAGCGCTACGCGGTGATCCACCACTACCTGCGTTCAAGGGGGACACCCGTTCCGGCCAACGATATCTGGATCGCCGCCGGAGCAATGGAGCACGGCGCCACGCTGCTCACGACGGATCGTCATTTTTTGAAAATACCCCAGGTGATTACGCGGCTTATCGACACCTCATCTTCGCGGCCACCCAGAAGAACATCCCCGAACAAACCGCAGCCATGATCACAAAATTTCTTTGGGTGGACTCATCGACCGGGGGTGCGCTATTATCCCTCCATCTGAACAAGCCGTGAGGCATAAATCTACTTCGCATGAGGTCATAATGAAGCCAATTGAAGGAATACGTTTTTGGATGATCATTGTATTGCTCGCGCTGCTCGCGGCGCCTTCCGTTTCGCTCGCGCAGCGGGAGGTACACTGGCAGGTCAACGCGCGGGCGTTTCCGGATGCCGTGTCCGTTTTTGCGGACGTGGAGGATCGGGGCGTCTTCAACCGGAACATGGCCTCAACCGCTTTTACGGTCAGCGTGGATGAGTACGCCGGCGATATGGGAGGGTGGATCCTCAACGCCGATCAGCCGAACATGCGCGGCGGCGCGACCGGGGCCCAGGTGCTCATCATGATTGACAAGTCCCGGTCGTATACCAAGGACTTCGACAAGGCCAAGCGCATGGCCAGGGCCATCGCCAAGGGGATGCGGGCCGGCAAGGACGAGGTCGGCATCGCGACGTTCCCGACCGGGAGGGGCTACGCGGAGACCAGGCTTGATTTGCCGTTCGTAGGCAACTTGCCCTCGGTGCTCACCGCAATAGGACGAATCGAGCCCATGCCCAAGGACGACGAGACCGGCGGCAGATTTTGCAACGCCCTCGCGGAGGGCATCAAGCACTTTCCCGAGAAGGACAACACCAAGTACAGGGCTATCATCTTTCTCACGGGAGGCGCCGACAAGGCCGAGGGCAAGGGCAACTGCATCAAGGATTCGTATGCGGCGGGGAAGATTCCGTTTTACAACATGGTGTTCAAGCTCGATCGCAAGTACGACGACAAGCGCAACGCCCACAAGATAGAGAACGCGTGCCACGATCTCGCTCTCAATACGGGCGGTCGGTCGATCTTTCGCCGATCCGAGAGCGAGATGGCCCGGTTCATCAAGGGTTTCTGGAACAGGATTCAGAGCCAGTACTTCATGCAAGTGAGCTTTCCGTGCTACAGACCCGCTCCCTATCTCGAGCACCACTCCGTCCTCAAGGTGGAGGGTCGCGACGCGGACGGCATCAAGTACGAGGCTACCTCCATGCCGGCGCCGGTGCCCGAGATCACAGCCATCTATCCACAGCAGGCCTACCGCAATCACGTGGACGACGGGAAGATCGATCTGACAATCGACGGCAAGGGATTCTGCGGCTTGCCCGGACAGGTGAAGGCCTTCGTGGGCGGGCGGCCCGTCCAGATCAAGACGCTGAGCCCGTACCGGATCGTGGCGTCCACCGGCAAGAGCATTGAGACCGGCGTGGTCAAGGTAGCCAACAAGTTCACCCAGACCGGCGAGAGCCCCATGAAGTTCGAGATCATCAAACCTCCAAAGGGGGCCGAGGCCTCAAGCACGCTCATGTTCCTGGTGATAGGCGTGGTGGGATTGATCTTGATCGCGGTCGTCATCGTGGCGCTGCGGTCTCGCAAGGCCAAGGTTCCCATGGGCGCGCCTCCCGCCGCGTCCAGTGTTGCGCCGCCCGTGCCGCCTGTGTCCCAGGTGCCGGGATCCATTCCGGGAACAGCCCCCAAGACGGTGGCCGTGGGCGCCCTCTCCACTGCGTGGATAGTCAAGCCGGACGGAACCAAGATCGATCTTGCCCCCGGGCCGAACCTTGTGGGACGCGAGGTGCACTGCCAGATCAAGCTGGACGTGCAGGGCGTCTCCAGGGAGCACGCCAAGATCGAACTGGACCCCGCCACCAACACGGTGTGGGCCGAGGATCTCGGGTCCACCAACGGGACCCTGTGGGGGCCCGAGGGCGCCGCGGAGAGTGAGCTTCAAAAACTTGACCAGCGCAGGCAGTTCAAGACCGGAGAATCGATCTGGATCAGCGGTCAGAAGCTCAGCGTGTTCATCGCGGAGAGCACCGAAAGCCGGCAGGAGGGTTAGAGCATGGCCACTGAGCTGATTCGTGCGACCACTGGTACGTTGACGATCGGTCGTTCTCCCGAGTGCGATCACAAGATCGATCACCCCATGGTGTCGGGCGTGCACGCCAGGCTGACCTGGAAGGACGGCGGCTGGCTCCTTGAGGATCTGGGCTCCGCGAACGGCACCTTCCTGAACGGCATCAAGATCACGGGGCCCTCCATGATCGGCCCCACCGATCGAATCCAGATCGGCCCCGTGCGTTTTCGCATGGCCTCGGACGGGCAGGTGGAGAGCGATGACCTTCGTTTGTCTACGCGCATCGACGTGCAGTCGATATGCTTCGACGTGAAGCCGGGGATCAGGTTGATAAGAGACGTCTCCCTGACCGTCGAACCCGGGGAGTTCGTCGCCCTGATGGGGCCGGCGGGAGCGGGCAAGACCACCCTCATGGAGAACATGAACGGCAACATGCGCCCCACCATCGGGCGCGTGCTCATCAACGGCATCGACCTGTATCTTCACTTCGACGCCATGCGCGGTCACATCGGCTACGTGCCGCAGGATGATATCGTTCACCGCAAGCTCACCGTTTACGAGGCCTGCTACTACACGGCCAAGCTGCGCATGAAGGGGCTCTCGGAGAAGGATCTCCACGATCGGGTGGTGTCGGTGCTGACCGAGCTGGACATCGTGCACCGGGCAAACGTTGTCATCGGCGGCCCGGAGGCCAGGGTGCTCTCGGGCGGGCAGCGAAAGCGGGTCAATCTGGCCATGGAGCTGGTAACGGATCCGGCCGTGCTGTTCCTCGACGAGCCCACCTCCGGTCTCTCCTCGGCGGACGCGAAAAGCGTGATGGACGTTCTCAAGGGGCTTTCCCAAAAAGGGCGAACGATCATCCTGACGATCCACCAGCCAGCAAAAGAGATTTACGAGTTGATGGACAATGCCCTCATCCTGGGCGTCGGCGGCAGGCTGATCTATTACGGAGGAGTTACAGGCGCGTACCGGCGTTTCGGATCGGACAACACCCCGGACGCCCTGTTCGAGAAGCTGTCCCCCAAGGGCATGGTCGAAGGTGATTGGGATCTGATGCAGGATCAGTTCAGGGCCACGAATTGGTTCAAGGAGTATGTGCTTGACCGCAAGGACGCGAGCGAAACGGTTAGCATGGAGGCCCCAAAGGCGAGGGCGGCGCGCGGGTTCGGTTTCAGGCAGTTCTTCATCGTCTTCGAGCGGCTGACCAAGCTCTACACCCGCGACATCGGATGGCTGATCGGAGCCATGGCGGGCGCGCCTCTTTTCATGTTCCTATTGGCCTTGCTGCTCGACAAGCAGGATCAACGGCACGTCCTCTTGTTCATCGCCACGCTGCTCGCGTTCTTCTTCGGGATCTTCCCGGCCATCGAGATGATGCACAGCGAGCGGACCATCTTCAACCGGGAGAGAATGGTAAACCTGAAGATCCCATCCTATGTGTTCTCCAAGGTCATCTTCCTGCTGGCGTTCGGGTTGTGGCAGGCCTTCTCCATAACAGCGTTACTCGTCTGGTACAGCGAGGTAGACGGCGACTTCACTCCGATTTTCCTGACGCTGGTGTTGGTGCAGTTGTGCGGGGTGACCTCCGGGCTGTTCTTCTCGACCATGGCCAAATCCAGCAAGCTCGCCTTGTTGCTGATGCTCGGCTGGCTGGTGCTGATGCTCTCGTTCTCCGGGTTCGTGATCAGGTTGCCCACATTACGGGACCAGGGGACCGCGTGGATCCTTGGGCCGAGCGCCATGAGATGGGGCCTCGGAGGGTTGATGGACCTGGTAAAGGATGTGCCCGAGTCAAAGGTCCTCCTGTTCGGCTTCGAGGACGAATTGTGGCGAATCAACGCCATGGTGAACGCTGCCCTCGCCGCGTTGCCGGTGATCCTGACAATGCTGATATTGAAGTGGCGCGATCGCGTCTAACAGAATCGCCTGGCACATGAACACTTTTTCCAAGCGTCCGGCGCGCCCCTTGCGATGGTGGCACGGCCTGATCTTCTTCGCCGCCGCGATGGGGTTCCAGGTCTTGTTCGTGACGGTGCTCGTGGTTCTTCAGGCGTTCGATGCGTTCGGTACGGATCCGCAATCCGCGCAGGACGCCCTGTTCTCCCCGGCGTCGCTTTCCGTTCAGGTTCTGATCACCTCTTCGATACTGACCGTCATCGCGGTCATGGCGGTCAGGCTGAGACACAATCCGGTCGTCGAGACCCTCAGATTGGGCAAACCCGCCGCTCTTCCCACGATCCTGGCGGTGCTCGGCATCATTCCACTCGGGGTACTTGTAGATCAGACGACTGTGATCCTGCAGGGCCTGGCGCCGGGCGTCTTCGATTCCGTGGGCTTGGAGCAGATGGTGGCCATCTTTGCCGACGCCTCCGTCGGCGGGTTCGTCCTCGTGACTGTCATGGTCTCCATCGGGCCCGCCGTCGGTGAGGAGTTCATGTTTCGCGGATTGCTCCTGCGGTCGTTTCGCGCGGACTTCTCGGCGTGGGGTGCGGTGGCGCTCTCGGCGTTACTGTTTGGTGTGTTGCATCTCAATATGCTCCAGGGTTCAGGGGCGTTCCTCATCGGTCTGTACCTGGGCTTCACGGCGCTTGTCACGGGGAGCATCTGGCCGGGAGTGCTGGCCCACGGTGTCAACAACCTCATCTGCTCCCTCGCGGCGAGGTTCGATCCGCAGGGGATCGGTCAGGCCTTCAACCAGGGGCATCACCCGGCGGTGATCGCCGTGGCCGCGGTGCTGCTGGGGGGAGTAATATGGGGGCTGCTTCGTACGGGTGCGGCACGCAGCGCCCCTGCACACGATCAGTCATCGTAGAACATCGGCGCGCGGGACTGGATGTGCTCCTCGATGGCCTTCTTGTCGTTGGGCAAAAGATCCGTGAACTTGACCCCCATTCCCGGCGCCATCTCCGGGGTCATGGGGTTGTATTCGCGCACGAAGTGAACGATACCGCGTGCGGTGACGGGTCTGCCGCCGGGCAGCTTGAAGTTGACGAGCACCTTGGACTCCATGGGCTTGGGCTCGAAGGTGGCCACGAAGATGCCGCCCTCGTCGATGTCCTCGGAGAACCCGGTGTAGAACTGATGATCTGTGTTCATGGACAGCACGGTGTTGACGTTGACGTTAAACGTGTTGTCCAGGATCTCCCCTGTCTTCGCCGCGCCGGGGGGCGGAATGAATACCTGGGCGGCCTTCTCCTTTGCCGCCTGAATGATCGGGTGCAGGGTCTTCAGGGACTTCGCGATGGAGGCTGCGGCCACCCCGACGGCGGGGCTCTCGGTCTGGATGTCCTGGAGTGTCTTGAGGGCCCCGGCGAGGTGATCCATGGCCTTGCGCATCATGTCGATGGCGCCCGGAGACGTCGGGGGAAGCTTTATCGCGGGGAAGAGCTTTCCCTGAGCCTTTGCCAGGTGCCCGGCGAGTTTTTCGAGGGCTTCGCCGAGTTCCGGATCGGACTGACAGGCTTCGAGCCCTGTCATGATATGTCCACGTGCTTCTTCTGCTGGATGAGTCATGGGGAAAATTATATCTCAGCAAAGAAGAGTTGCCAAGAATCTTGGTCAAGCCCGTCAATATATATCATTTACTCCTCTTCGCTCCCGCGAGGACGGTTTTGAGATAGCGGCCGGTGTGGGTGTTGGATTTGGCAATATCCTCGGGGGTGCCGGTCGCGACGATTTTTCCACCACCTTCGCCGCCCTCCGGCCCCATGTCGATGACCCAGTCCGCTCGCTTGATGACGTCCAGATTGTGCTCTATCACGACCACCGAGTTTCCCTGCTCCACCAGCCGGTTCAGCACCTCCATGAGTCTTCGGACGTCATCGAAGTGGAGTCCGGTGGTCGGCTCGTCCAGTACGTAGAGGGTTCGACCGGTAGACTTCTTCGACAGTTCCCTGGAGAGCTTCAACCGTTGCGCCTCGCCGCCCGAGAGGGTCACCGCGTTCTGTCCCAGCTTGAGATAACCCAGGCCGACTTGCCTGATAGTCGCCAGCTTCCGGCGGATCTTGGTGTGGTTGTCGAGGAAGTCGTATGCCTGGTTGCAGGTCATGTCCAGGATGTCGGCTATGTTATTTCCCTTGTACTTGACCTCCAGGGTTTCGCGGTTGTAGCGGTGCCCGCCGCAGACCTCGCACGTCACGAACGCGTCGGGCAGAAAGTTCATCTCGATCCTGATAAGGCCGTCTCCCTGACACGCTTCGCATCTACCGCCCTTGACGTTGAAGGAATATCTCCCCGGCTGGTAGCCGCGGGCCCTGGACTCCCGGAGCATGGCGAAGTGATCCCTGATGAGCGTGAACACCCCGGTGAACGTGGCCGGGTTGGAGCGCGGAGTTCTACCGATGGGGCTCTGGTCGATATCGATGACCTTGTCCACGTGGCGCGCACCCTTTATCGAATCGAAGATCTCCGGGTTGCCGGGGGTTCGGTGGAGTTCGTGCTTGACTGCGGGCAGGAGCGTGTCGACGATGAGGGAGCTCTTTCCCGAGCCGGAGACGCCTGTCACAGCCACGAATAGGCCTATGGGGATCTTTGCGGTGATTTCCTTCAGGTTGTTGGCACGGGCGCCTGTGATCGTGATGGCCGCGGAGTCGGCTATTCTGCGCCGAGCGGGAATGGAAATGGATCGCTTGCCGCTGAGGTATTTGCCCGTGAGGGATTTATTGTTGCGTTTGACCTGGGCCACAGTACCCTCCGCTACCACCTTGCCGCCGGCTATTCCCGCGCCCGGTCCCATGTCGATCAGGTGATCCGCCGCCATGATCGTGTCCGTGTCGTGCTCCACGACGATCACCGAATTTCCTCGATCACGGAGGCTCAGCAGTGTATCGATGAGCCGCTTGTTGTCACGCTGGTGGAGCCCGATGGAGGGCTCGTCGAGCACGTACGTCACGCCCACCAGGGCCGATCCTATCTGGGTCGCGAGCCTGATCCGTTGTGCCTCGCCGCCGGAGAGGGAGGACGTGGGGCGATTCATCGTCAGGTATTCGAGCCCGACTTTTTCCAGGAACCCGAGCCGGTTGTGTATCTCCAGCAGGATAGGGTCGGCGATCTCCGCCCGGGGACCCGGCAGATCCAGCCCCTTCAGGAACTCGATGCACTCGCTAACCGTCAGGTGTGAGACATCGTCGATGTTCTTGCCGCCCACGGTAACCTGCAGGCTGGTCTTCTTGAGCCTGGAGCCACCGCAAGCGGAGCAGGGTTCCGCGCCCATGTATCGCTGGAACTCATCGGTGATGAAATCATGGGAATCGCCGCCGCCCTCCTTCTTTCTGCGGTTGTACTCGTGGCGCCTTCGCTCGAGGTTGGGGATGATCCCCTCGAAGTCGCGCTTGAAAGACAGCTTGCCGTTGTCCTTCATGACCGTGAACTCTATCTCTTCATTGGTGCCGTGCAGGAGCAGATCCCGGTGCGATTCAGGAAGATCTTTCCACCTGGTGAAGGGATCGATCCGGTACTTGGTTGTTACGGCGTCGAGCAACTGCTGATAGTAGGTTGCGTTCCGCCGGGCCCAGGGAGCGACGGCGTCGTCTCGAAGGGTGAGATTCGGATCGGGTATGATGCGGTTGAGGTCGAAGAAGAGCACCTGCCCGAGGCCGCCACACGTCTCGCACGCACCCGATGGGCTGTTGAATGAGAAGGCGGCCGGCTCCAGCGTTCCCATGGTCACTCCGCAGTCCGCGCAGGAATGGCTATCGGTGAAGGTCATGTCCTCCCCCTCGATCGGGGAGATTATCACCAGCCCGGAGGCCTCCTTCAGCGCGAGCTCGATACTGTCAGCCAGGCGGTTGCGAATAGAGCCCTCGTTGACGAGGCGATCCACGTAAATGTCGAGATCGTGTTTCTTGCGGGCGTCGAGATATATCGGTTCATTGAGATCGTGGAGATCGCCATCGATGAGGACACGTACGAACCCGTCGCGCTTGAGGCGCTTGAGTATTTCGGAGAGGTCGCCCTTCCTTCCCCGAATTGCCGGGGCCAGAACACTGAACCTTGCGCCATTGGGGAGATGCAGAACCCGATCCACCATCTGGTCCACGGTGATGGGGTTGATTGGTTTTCCGCATTTCGGGCAGTGAGGTTGGCCCGCCCGGGAGAAAAGCAGCCTGACGAAATCGTAGATGTCCGTGGCCGTTCCCACTGTGGATCGCGGGTTCGCGCCGGTGGAACGTTGGTCGATGGCGATTGTCGGGGAGAGGCCTTCGATGGACTCCAGATCCGGTTTGGCCATCTGCCCGAGGAACTGCCGGGCGTGGGGGGACAGGGATTCCACGTACCGGCGCTGGCCCTCGGCGAAGATCGTGTCAAAGGCCAGGGATGACTTGCCCGAGCCGGACGGCCCGGTGATCACCACGAACGAGTTGCGCGGGATATCCACATCGACTTCCCGCAGGTTGTGGGTTCTCGCCCCCCGAATTTTTATATAGTCCACTACTTGACCGCCCCAACCGCTCGGGTGCTCATCTTGATGCCCTGCCGTTTCAGATCGTCGCGAAGGGCGTTCAGATCATCCTCGAGGCCGTCGTATGGTGCGATCCCTTCAAGTGAGAACAGCACCCGCCTGGGGTTTGTCTTGAGAACCCGCGTGAGTACCCGGTCGCAAAATTGGGCAAAACCTTCCTGTCCCAGATTCCCCACCGGTGCGGCGACAAGCGTCTTGTCGTCGAGGTCGAAGACCGGGGAATGATCGGCGAGGTACTCGCCCTGTTTGTCTTCGAGGCGCCGATACAATGCGTGGAAGTGTCGCTCGGCGGCCAGGGGCGCCAGCCCGGCCAGATCCGCGGATACCAGGGCCTCAACCAGTTCCGTGGGACCCTTGCCCTCGTCGGCGAGTCGCTCGGCCTCCATGGAGATCAGCTCCCGGATTTGTGCCGGATCGCTCGCAGCCTGTCGCAGATGCGCCTTCAGGTCTTTGCTCATGCCGCCCTCTTCCGACGCGCAGTGTCCGATGTGCTGTCGGGTCGTGTCTTCCAGCGTTTGTGAAACCATACCCACTGGCTGGGGTGTCGCCTGATTCTCCTCTCGAGAGCCAGGGTCAGGGCCGCGGTGGATGCCAGGTCGTCGTCGGCGGGAACGAACGGCTCCATTTCCAGGACGTGGGTTCCGTCGGATCGTCGTCTCATGGAGCCCACGACAATGGACGCGCCGGTCCGAGACGCGAGAGAAGCGCCGCCGACGGGGGTGTGGGCGAGCTTGCCGAAGAAGGGGACGAACACGCTCGGAACGCTCGTGTCCTGGTCGATGAGCATTCCCAGAACACGGTTCTTGCGTAACGCGCGCAGCATTCTCGCGGACGAACCCGGTTGGCCTCGGTAGATACCGTCAACTCCGAATTGTTCCCGTCCACGTTCGAGAAGCCTGGTGAACCTGGGGTCGTAGCTCTTCGCGGCCATGGTCGAGATGGGATATCCCTCGGTGGCGAGGCAGCGCGCCATGAGCTCCCAGTTGCCCATGTGCCCGGTGACGAAAACAACTCCCCGCCCCTGTCCCAGCGCATCATCGAGGGTCCGGCGACAGGAGGGTGGAATGACGACGTCAGGCGCGCTGTTGCTAGAACGCAGGATGCGGCAGAGTTCGACGATGCTCACGCCCAGGTGGCAAAAGACACCCCTTGTGAGGAGCGCCGCGCGGTTCGATCTCTTGTCGAGATCCAGAGCCGCGGCGATCTGGCGACGGGCGAGGCGGCGTTCCGTACCGGCCAGCGTGTGGGCAAGGGCGCCCAGAATCAGCCCTGCTCGTCGCACCGCGAACGCAGGCGTAAGGCCGAGAACGGTGATAGCCGCGCGGGCGAAAAGGTAGATGAGGTAATTTCTTACTCGTCTTTGCACTGCGATCGGAGCATAACACGTTTGACATTAAAGGGGTCTTTGGCAACGATTGGCTCTTGAGCGGCCGGGCGGAAGATGTGCATCGTGTTCGTCCGGCCTGTATGAGGAGAATATGAAAGAGGTTTTCGAATACCTGTCCCGAGGCGGTGTGGTGATGATCCCGATAGCGCTCGGTTCGGTCGTCGCCCTGGCGATCTTCCTGGAGCGGATGTGGGCTCTGCAGAAGAGTCGGATAATCCCCGGCGGCCTGGTGGATACGGTGGTGAAGCTCGTCAAGGACGGTGATATTGGAACGGCACGTGACGAGTGCTTGCGGAGTAACAGCCCGATGGGTCGCGTGATGCTGGCGGGTGTGGAGGCGAAGGGCGCCGATCGCGAGGCGATAAAAGGGCTCTTCGAGGAGGTGGGCAAGCAGGAGATCTCCCGCATGGAGCGCAACATCGAGGCCATGGGCACGACGGCGAGCATTGAGCCGCTGCTGGGGCTCCTCGGAACGGTCACCGGCATGATACAGGTGTTTCAGAAGGTGGTCGTCACATCCAGATCGGGCGCGGTGGATCCGGGTCAGCTTGCCAACGGTATCTGGCAGGCGCTGATCACAACTGCGGCGGGACTCAGCGTGGCCATCATCGCCTTCCTGGGCTATCGCTATCTCCTGTCCCGAACCGTTCGCCACTCCCTCGCCATGGAGGAAGGGGCCCTGCAGCTTGCCGGTTTGCTCGCTCCCCTCGGAGACGGCGCGAAGGACAGTGAGGATTCATGAACTTTCGCAGCAAGGCAAGCTCCAAGGGAATAGCGGCGCTGGAGATAACGCCTCTGGTCGATATCGTTTTCCTGCTGTTGATCTTCTTTCTGCTCACAGCGACATACGTACAGAATCCCAACCTGGATATCAGCCTGCCCAAGGCTTCCGTGGATCAGGTTACCAGTCACCAGAAGGATTTCACCATCGCGATCAAGGAGGACGGCGAGCTGCGTTACAACAACGTGGTTGTGTCGCTGGAGAGGCTCGAGGGGATCCTGAGTAGCGAGTACGCGCAGGGTGAGGATTCTGTCGTGGTGGTCAGGGCGGATGAGGGGGCACGCCACGGACGCGTGGTCGAGGTGATGGACCTGGCCAAGCGGATCGGGTTCGGCAAGCTGGCGATCGCGATCAAGGCAAGGACGCCCTCCTCGGAAGTCGAGTGATATGGCATGAACAAGTCGGTATTCCCGTTTGTATTCCTGCTGAGTTCACTAGCTTTTTGTAACGGCGCGCGCGCGGCTGACGGTGTCGGTTTCTACCTGGAGCCGATCGTCGGTTTCAGCCGAGTGACCGTGAAGACGCTGGAAATAGAGAAGAATTTTATTACCTCCGGGGATGACGATCCCCATGACGATGTGGAAGACGACTGGAGCGCTGTGGACCCGAACGAGGTTCAAGGCTCGGTTGGGCGCAAGGCGTATTTCGCGGGCGCCGGGTTCTCTGCGGGAGCCGCCGCCGGTATCAAGCTCTTTTCCCTGTCGCTGGGAGGGGCTTATATCTGGGATTCCGTGGCCATGGATGGCTATTCCAAGCGATACCGCTACAGGCCGGAGAAGAACAGGGCCACCGGGAGAAAGTTTCTCGATTCGGGCACTATCGATCTGCATCGCGTCATGGTCCAGATCAAGTACGGGCTTCCCCTCGGGCGCATTGAGGTCAACTTCCAGACGCGCATCGGCGTACTTTACCTGGACGAGGGGCCGCTGTTGTTGGGAAGGGCCATCGATTCCGGGTCCGGTTTTTCTGGAGATGTGGGGATCGGGTTGGCGTTTTCGGTGGCCTCGTGGCTGTCGGTGGGTGTCAGTGGATATTTCGGCTTTTTTTCCTTTTCCGGAGATTACGAAGGAGCCTACGGGACCATCGGCGGGATGAACGGCAGCTTCGTCGTTCATATATGAGCATCCGAAATATATGCCTGACCTGCTGTTTGACCCGGCGGCGTTGACCAAAGCGAAGTTATCTCCTAATCTGCCGGTATTGACGGAAAGTCGGATGGTTGCGGGATGCTCGCGCCTCACGAAGGAGATAAGAAATGTCGAGAAAACACATCCTCGCGTTCGAACCTGATACAGTATACGCACAGATGCTCAAAGATGATCTGGGCGCGCGCGGATTTGACGTGGAGGTCGTATCGGATGGAGCGGAGGGCCTCGAGCGCGCCGCGACCGGCGCCCATGACCTCATCTACCTGTGCATCGAATTACCTCGCATCAGCGGTTTTTCCGTGTGCAACAAGCTGCGCAAAAATGCGAACACAAAAGGGATTCCCCTGGTTATCACCTCGGCAGAGGCGAACCAGGAGACTTTTGATAAGCACAAGAAACTCAAAGTGCGCGCGGACGAGTATCTCCTGAAGCCCTTTGACGCGGCGACGCTTTTCGCCGCCGTGGGCAGGCTCCTCGGATTAGAGGAAGATGAAATCGTTATGGAAAACGACGATGAACTGATTGTGGAGGAAAACGATGATGACATGATCATCGACGATCTTGAGGAGATAGAAGAGATAGAAGAGATAGAAGAGATAGAGGAGTTGGAGGAGTTGGAGGAGTTGGAGGAGATAAATGACGACGAGGACGTGATCGAAGTGGACGATGAGGTAGATGCTTTCACCGAATCAGCTTTCGATGCTATTTCGGTAGATGAGGAGCCGAAGTCGGAATCGGAACCCGAGGCCGTTCCCGCCCCACAAGCTGCCGGAGACAGCGAGGAGATCTCGAAGCTGACCCGTGACAACGACAACTACAGGGAACAGGTTGCGCGGCTGGAGAAAGAGGTGGCCGAAGCGAAAACCTCCAAGGGTGGAGGTGTTTCGAGCCGTGAGTTTCTGGATCTGCGCGAGCTCCTGAACAAGAAGGATCGGGATCTGCTCGATCTCAAGGACGGGGTCAACAACAAGGAGAAGCAGCTTCTCGAGACACGGGAACGCCTGACGGATCTCGAACGGGCGAGTGCCGACTTAGAGGATAAGAACATCGCGGCGGAGAAGAAGATCAACGATTTTGAGGACAAGGTGAATAACCTCGCGTCCGACAAGAAGATCCTTGCCAAGAAATCCGACGATCTTCAAAAGAGGGTGGAAGCCCAGCAGAGCAAGATGGACGGGCTCGAGGGCGATCTCGACAACGAGAAGGCGGAGCACAAGGCCGACTTGGAGAGGCTCGATGCGCAGAAGGTGGAGGAGTGCGACAAACTGGCCGGCGAGAAGGACGAAGAGAAGGAGGCAGCTCTTCGGGACCTGCGCGGCGAGCTGGAGGGGGCGAAAAACGCGGCCCTCGAGGAGCAGGAGAAGGAGCTCAACGCACAAGCAGAGAAGGCCCGCGAGACCGATCTTACGGAGCAGCGAATACGGCACGAGGCGGCCATGGAGGAGCTTGCTGAAAAGCTCGATCTCGAAAAGCAGGCTGCCCTCGACGAGAAAGACGAGCAGAGCAAGAGCAAGGCCGACGAGGCGCAAGAGGCTCACAACCAGGCCCTCGGCGAGTACAAGAGCAAGCTCTACGACAACGAGGAAAAGACCCGTGCCATGGAGGCGGATCTCGACGAGACCAAGACCAACTTGGAGGAGGCAAGGGAGGAGCTTGCGGCAACCCAGACTTTGCTCGACGAGAGGAGCAACGAGCTGCAGGAAGCCAGGGGCGCGCACCAGGAGGCCGAGCAGAAGCTGGAGTCATTGAGCGCCGAGAACGAGTCCGTCAAGGCGGAGTTGAATTCTGCCAAAGACAGGGGTGATCGGCTCGAGGAAGATTGCGGCAAGCGGGGCGAGCGGATCACCGAGCTGGAAGGGGAGCTGAACGAGGCCAACGAGATCATCGAGCGCAACGACACCGTTGTTGCCAAGGCCAGGCAGGCGCTTGAGATAGCGGCCGGTCTTCTCGACGAGCTGGCCGGCGAAGAAGAAGGCGAAGAAGAAGAGTAGAGTTCCTAGTTCGATCCCACCGTGTCCAAAACCAGCCGCACTTCCACCACAATGCCCGGTCCCACCTCGTCTGTGATCCGGTCCAGCAGGTCGTTCTTGAGGAAGCTCAACTCATGAAGCCAGGTCGAGTTCACGACCCCCACTGTGAGGATCTTGGCCTTCAGGGATAGCGGGAATGCGCGGGTGCTGATCTCGGGCCCCGTTATCTCCGGCCAGTGGGCCCATATCTCCGGGTGGACGGATCTGTTGCGGCGGCACATCTCCCGAAGAACCGAAGTCACCTCCGCGTGGATGGGAGAGGTCGTGGAGCTTCTCTTGCGCCTTTTCATCGCCGGGAGTCTATGATGTAGCGTCGAGTCTGGCAACGACGGGCGAATGAAGATACCTTTGAGAGGCCATGTACACAGGTGAAACAAGCTCGAGGGGGTTGCTGGTCGTGGCCGGCGAGCCGTCCGGGGATCGAGCCGCGGCGCGGGTGGTGGAGGCGCTCGATCTTCCTCGTGAACGCGGCGTGTTCGGGATAGGCGGCGACCATCTCGCAACGGTTGGGGTCCATCTGGTGACCCACATCGGAGATCTCACAGCCCTGGGAATCGCCGAGTCCGTGGGGAGGTTCGGCGCGTGGTGCTCCGCGTGGGCACGGCTTCGCGAGCAGATCGAGCTTCGAAGGCCCGCAGTGGCGTTGCTGGTGGACGCTCCGGACGTGAATCTTCCGCTTGCACGCGTGCTGAGCGAGAAGAAGATCACGGTGGTTCAGTACGTGGGGCCCCAGGTTTGGGCCTGGCGCAGGGGACGTCTTCGACTTCTGAAGGAGCGCACGGATCACGTTGCGCTGGTTCTTCCTTTCGAGGAGGATATCTATCGACGCGCCGGGGTGAAAGCCACATACGTCGGGCATCCCGTCCTCGATGAGAAACCCTCGGCCCAAAGATCGATCGTTCGAAAGCGGCTGCACCTGGCCCAAAGGACTCCGCTTGTGGCGCTCCTGCCCGGGTCGCGGACGAGCGAGGTCGAAGCCCTTTGCGGACCGATGTCCGAGGCCGGGTTGAGGTTGCTCAAGGAGGGGATATGCTCGGTCTTCGCGCCGGCTCACCGCGCGGTGAGCGCGCAGACTATAACCGCCGTTCGTTCCAGCGGGTGCGCCGTACTGCCCCGGGAGGTTACGGTGAGAGATCTCCTCGGGGCCTGCGACGCGGCGATCGTGGCGTCGGGCACGGTGACCATCGAGGCGGCGCTGGAGGGGGCGCCCATGGCCGTAGTCTACAAGATCGATCGCGTGAGCTGGGCGGTCGCTCAGTTTGCGATGGACATTCCCTATATCGGTCTGCCCAACTGGATCGCCGGGCGCGCAATCGTTCCGGAGTTGTTGCAAGACCGGGTTACAGGCCAATCGATCGCCGACGCGGCGCGGAATTTATTACAACCTGATGTCGGAAAAACCCAGCGGGCCGAGCTGAAAAAAGTGACCGATGCTCTCGGTCCGCCCGGGGTGGGACGAAGGGTGGCGGCAATTATGGAGGAATTTTTTTTACCATGAAAATCGACGTGGAGTGGTTAAAAGCGGTGCCGAAAGTCGAGCTCCATCTTCACATGGAAGGGGCAATTCCGCTCGAAGCGCTCTGGGAGCTCCTGAACAAATACGGCGGTGACCCGTCCGTACCCGATTTCGGTATGCTAGAAAAACGATTCGAGTACAGAGATTTCAGTCATTTCATAGAAACCTGGAAATGGAAGAACGGTTTCCTCCGGCAGTACGATGACTTCACCCTCATCGCACAGGCCATGGCGAAGGACCTCGCGGCTCAGAACATCAGGTATGCGGAAGTATTCTTCTCGCCCACTGATTTCTCTGCGCACGGTCTGGGTGTGTGTGGAATAGCAGAGGCAATTCGAACGGGGCTGTCTCGGGTGCCCGAAGCGGAGGTTGCTCTCGTGGCCGATCTGGTAAGAGACCACGGGCCCGAAAGGGCAAGCCGGACCCTGGCGGAGATCAACGAGGTGCGCGATATGGGCGTGATCGGAATCGGGATCGGAGGATCGGAGCACGAGTACCCTCCGGAGCCGTTCGAGGGTGTTTACGAGGAGGCTCGACGACTTGGTTTTCAGACGAGCGCGCACGCCGGTGAGGCGGCAGGACCCGAGAGTATCTGGGGCGCGATACGCGCCTTGCGCGTGGACAGGATCGGACATGGAACTCTTGCTTCGATGGATGAAGATCTGCTCGAACACCTCGCCTCGTCGGAGATAACCCTCGAGATGTGCCCGATGTCCAATGTGAAAACGAAGGTGGTAAATTCCGTATCGGAGCACCCCATCGGACGATTCTTCAGAAGGGGGATCAAGGTCACCATCAACACCGACGATCCCAAGATATTCGGCAATGCTCTCCATCGTGAGTTCGCCGCCGTGCAGGAGGAGTTGGGGTTTTCTAACGGCGATATTCGAGCCCTGATATTGCAGGGAATCCGATCATCGTGGTTGCCCGATGACAGGAAAGCATCGCTGGAAAAGGAGTTCGTCGACGATCCGATCTGGACGCCGGCGCTCTGATAACGGGACGATCAACCGAGATCGTCGAGCCCGGCAAAACCGAGCGCGGTCGCAAACCGACCTTGCCGAGCGTCGAGGGTCAGGAAAAACGCCCCGGCCGGCTTGTCGAACAGAAACAGCGCCGTGGCGAGGTGGTGAAGATCCGCGCCGCGGATGTATCCGTGAGCCAGGACAGTGTCGATCTCGTTGGAGAGCCGGCGATCAGGGAAAACGAAGTGGATCGGCTCGATGAAACGCCGCACCCTGGGCCGCAACCCCTCGCGTTCTGCTGCGGCGAGCAGCTCAGCCTCAAGCAGCGTCGAGGAGCAGAGGCGGTCAATGCGACCGAGCCGATCGGAAACCCCGGCCACAGACGGCTCACCGAACGCCAGTGCTACGACCAGCGACGTATCCACATAGGCGACGACCATCGATCAGTCCCGATCGTCGAGGAACCGTTCGAGCGCCCCGGTGCGCTCGCCGAGGGGCGGCACAGCCTCGAGTCGTCCGCGAGCCGGACCGAGGACGCCGGACGCGGCGAGCCGATCGAGCCGTTCCTCGTGATCTTCGCGCTCCTTTTCATAGGGGATGATACGCGCCACTGGCACACCGCGGCTGCTGATGATGACCTCGCGGCCACGTCGCACCTTGCGCAGGATCTCGCTCAACCGGGCCTTGGTTTCGTAGGTAGAGTAGCGTTCTTCAGTCATAATTGAATGATAACCATATGGTCAGACTAGTCAAGTCCGATCTTGCCGCATTGAGGCCTACTTCCGCAAATAGACCCACACCGTCCTGTTTCCCCAGGCACGTTTGTACTCGGTGTTGATCGCCCCGATCAGGCGTCTGTGGAGTTTTCTCGGCTGGCGGCGCAGGGTGGGGACGATCCATCGAAAATTCCAGTTGGGTCCTCCCCGGTGCAGAACGATCGCGGCGGGGATCTTCTTTTTCACCGTGATCGTGAGATCCCTGACCGTTGTCATTCTCAGGCTGCGGGCAAGGGTTCGCTTTTTTGGGTGCAACGCGCAGAACATGCCCATCTCGGTGCCGGGAATCACGTCGCGACCGGCCTCCACGGCCACTATCGGAAGTGGTGTGAGGATGGGCCCCGCCGGGGCATTCTCCTGGAGGTATTCCGCCGCCTCGACAATGCCCGCCTCCACCTGACCGTCCACGGTCACGGGGAGATCGTGGTACAGGATCAGCAGGGGCAGAAGCCAGACCGCGTGCCGAAAGGGGCTCCTTTTCGCTTGTGCCGTGGACCATGCCGCCGCGATCCCGGCCGCCGCCGCGACGAGCACCGCCGGGGCGATGTAGAGACCGTAGGAGCTTCTTGGGATCATCGTGACGGTCACGCCTATGAGGCCCGCGAGCAGCAGGAGGAGGAGCGTCCAGCCCCTGTTCCTGATCAGCTTCGGCACCGTTGTCAGCCCGGCCGCAAGGACGATGATCGCCGCGGGAGCTATCTGCCACCACTGGATCCAGTTTCCCAGGACACGGCGATTGAGCGAGGATCCCATGTGGTACTCCCACACGTTGAAGATCATGTTCCGTGGAGCACTAAGAAAAAACGGCAAGAAGACCACGACGGCTGTTCCAAGCGGGATTGCCAGCGCTGCCAGGCGTCGGCGCCGGCCGCGGGTTTCGAGGGCGAGGGCGAAACAAAGAGGGATGACCACCGGGGCGCAGGAGAGCCGACAGCCTACCGCCATGGTCGCGAACAGGGCGAACGCGATGACACGGCGCATGTGGGGGAAGGTGGACAGGACGGCTGCGGCGCTCAATGAGAGGAACATGCCGGCTGCCCCGTGCGACGTGCCGATGGCCTGCAGGGCGGCCCAGTGAGGTGACGCGGCGACACAGAAGGCCGCGACCAGTCCGGGCTCCCACCTTCCAAGGCGCTGCCGCAGAGCGAGGATCATAGCCACCAGCCCAATCGTTGACCAGACCAGGTTGATCACCCGCTGGGTCGCCATGGTGTAGCCGAAGATCTCCATCACGAGGCCGTTTAGATACGGGAGGAGGGGCATCTGGGTGTACGCGAAATCCCGGTACGGGATCCGACCATCCATGACGCTGCGCGCGGCGATAGCGTAGAAACCCTCGTCAGCGCCCATGAAGCCGTGATTCAGGTAGTAAATGCACAGGCTCAGGTGTGTACCGAAGACCAGGGCGAAGCCCGCGAAGATGAAGGCCATCCGCGGGAGCCGCACAGCTCCGGGGCCTCTCATGGCAAGGCTCTCCTGCCCATGCCGCGCCTCCAAAACGCGCGGATCCAGACACCGGTGACGAACAGAAGGGCCGCAAGGGAGACGAAGACCATCACCCAGTGGCGCGTGGGCATCTTCCAGACGAATGACAGGCGGTGGGCGCCTTGTGGGAGGTACACTCCGACAAAGTCCGGCCCCGTTGCGAACGTCGGGATCGGCTCTTCGTCCAGGACGGCGGACCAACCGTCCACCTCCTCCATGGGCAGCACCGCGACGATGGGCTTGATGTTGTCCACGTCGAAAATGAAATGCTGGTAGGTCGGGCCCCTCGGCATGATCATTTCGATATGGGCGATCTCGATTCCGGGATCCAGCTCCTCGCGTTCCTCTTCCCGGTTGAGGCCCACTATGGGCTTCATCTCTTCGGGGAGGAGATCCCAGGCGCTCCGTTGCTCCATGAGGATCTCGTCCACCCCGGCGATGTCCACCGGGGAGATCACAACGCCGCCCCCGGCCGTGAACCCGGCGAGGATTTCCCTGTCGAGATCCACTGCGTCATGATCCATGTAGAAGGCTGCCATGGCGTCTCGCAGAAGGCCGCTTTCCCCGAGGGAACCCGCCGGTACGCGCATGGGTATCGGGGTCTTGTCGTTCCATAATCGATTGCGGTATCTGGTGGTCCAGCTCTTGGACAGCCAGATCCACTGCTTGTCGTTGCAGACCACGGGCATGACCACTCCCACGAGGGGGCGCAGGAAATGATCGTGGCCGAAATCGAGCAAGCGGTGGCTTCTGAAGGGCCGGTTATTTCGGTCCTTCCCGTTGGGTAAATGATGAAAGAGCCGGACGCCGCTCTTGTCCTTTGCCTTGAACAGGGGATCCATTTTATCGCCCTGACCTGTGAACCATCGAATGCCGGCCAGTGCGTAAAGAGCGCTGTTTCTCTTTGGCCCCCCCAAGGACATGCACAGGTTGTAAATAGTGGTCGGTCCCACTCCCTTCCAGTGGGTGCAATACGGATGGTACATGTACTTGGAGAGCCAGCCGTGACGGATCTTGGACCGACCCTTGTACTTGGGGGAGATCCTGTACGGGTATCCGCGCATGGGAAGCGAGGAGCATGCGTCCGTCATCCGATCCAGGGATCTGTGGTCCCTTATGCGCAGGTGGGTCTGGCCCAGGAGGATGATCTCCGATCCGATGAGGCCGATCACCGCGACGGCGACCACCGCCCAGGCAACGGTCAACGGGTAGCCTACGAGGCGTCTTCGCCTGGTTATGGCGAAGTTGAACGCCGTTCCCAGGACGCATTCCAGCCCCACCGCCGCCAAGCCGAACGCGAAGAACTCGATGAGATACGTGCACCGGAAAGTCTGGATATGTTTGATAAACGGCATATACGCGAGCCAACGGAAATCGTCGGGCCCGGCGAAGAGCATCAGGGAGAACGCGAAGCCCCCGAGGAGGAATCGCCTGGACGTTCTCCTGATCCCCAGCAAGGCGACAAGGATGCCGAGGGCGGTCAGGGCGGTGAAGGCCCTGGGCCTGGTCTTGAGCGTTCCGATGATGCTGATCTTGTCCATGAACCGGTCGTTCGCATCTCGGGCATCTCCTTTCACCGGCGGGTCGTCGAGCAGGCGCCCCGTCGAGAGGATCATGTTCATCTCGGACGTGGAGACGCTGGTGAACCAGTGCACGCCCTTGCCGCGAGTGACCGAATCCGGCACGGCGCGCTTCTCATTGGTGTGCTCGATGAAGGGGAAGACCCAGAACGCGACCAGCGCGGATCCGATGAGCGCAAAGACCGCAAGACGCCTGAGGTTGTGCTTCAGGCCCGCTTGTGAAACCAGAAAATAAAGCGCGCCGGCAAAAACGGCGAACACGGACATTATGGCGTGGGATAGAAATGCCAGTGCGAAGAGCATGGCCGTGGACGAGGCGCGGTTCTCCCCTCGCAGCATTCCGATGAAATTGCCGGCAAACCACGGGAAGAACAGGCCGCCCATGGACTGGGTTACGATACCGGCCTGGTGGTAGGCCTCGAACGAGTTTCCGAAAGCCGCCACGGATATCATCGACAGCATGCCGCCGAGTCCCGCCCCCCACCGATTGAGCCCGAGTTTTCTCAGGAAGTAGGTATACGAGAACGGGGACAGGGCGAAGCAGACGACGATGGTGAGGTTGTGAAAAAACATCAGGTCCAATCGCGTCACTATATGGAGCGCCACGTTCTGCAGGTAGTACAGCGCCTGGTAGAAGCGGAGTATGGGCTGCCCGAAGTCCATCCCGACGGGGCCAAGTGGGTTGTCGCCCGCTTGAATGCCGTGGAGGAGGGCATACTCGGTAGCCAGGTGGTAGATGTTGTCGCCCGATCGGTTGAGGACCGGCCCGAGGATGATCCAGGTGGAGCAAAGGGTCAGCACGGAGGCGGTCGCCGGGAGCAGCAAGTGTCCGTGACAGCCGATCACTGCGGCCATCCATCTTCTCAGACGGCGGAACTTTCCATACCTCACGATCGCGGCCTTCTCAGAACCTGGCATTGTACCTCGACACATGGAAGTGCGCGGTGGGGCCCGCGTGGCCGTTCTGCATCAGGCGCCAGTAATAGGTCGCGCCGCGTTCGAGCTTTGTGACGTTGTGGGAATTGGTGGTCATCTCCTTGTCGACAATGGGGGCGAGGAAGCCGGGATCTCCTATGGAGATTTGCAGCGTGATGGGCTCCTCGCGGGTGCCCTTGCTCCATGAAAGAGAAACTCTGCCGCGTTCCACATCGTAGCCTTCGGGGGGCTGCTGCGGCATGGGGCCGGCGCCGAAGAGGGCCGCGCCCGCCATGGCCGCGACAAGAGTCGCCATGAGCGCGAGGGTCACGGCGTACTTGCGCAACCAGACGGCGGCGAGCAGAAGGATATGGAGCCATTGCATGGCGCAGAACTTACCAGAACGCGCATGATTGGAACAGCGCTTACACGTTGAATGGACTTTCAATTCAAAATTTGATTGTCAAAAATCAAAGGTCGAAAATCTCGCCATAGCGCGAAGCGCGACGGCGGACACGCCACGACTCATGCACGCTGGTCTCTATTCCTTCCTGAAGCAACGAGACATCACCGCGGTCGTCACTATCGATTCAACTGCCGCTCGACAATGACGCCACCGCTTTTTGAGAAGTTACATCTTTCGGGGCTAACATGGCAAAAAGAAAGAGGAATAAAGACGACTGGCACCGTTTCAAGCGGTATCCTTGCCGTGTACCCGGGTGTACTCAATGGAGATATCGAATTCCGCTTGACAGCCCGGCAGGCTCTTTACACAATTTGTTTTGTCAAACGATGCGAAGGATGTGCGCGGAGAACCAAGGCATGAAAAAGCTTACTATCAAGATTCTCTGCAAAGAGGCAAAAATCTTCGCAGAGAAGGAGTCGACTCACTCCGAACCAGCGCTCTACAGCGTGACTGACGGAAAAGCCGTCGGTACTTACTTCGAGCATAAATTCCAAAGTCATCTGCACGCCAAGTATCAATATGACGAGGGCAGTTCCGCCAAAGGGATGGACTTCCCGGTGCTTGGTGTGGATATGAAAGTCACCAGCATCAAGCAACCGCAGTCATCCTGTCCGTACAAATCCGCGCGTCAGAAAATCTTCGGGCTTGGTTACTCGCTGCTGGTGTTTGTCTACGAAAAAAATCGACGATCCAAAGACGCGAAAGGGCAAACTCAACATTCTGCACATCATTTTCGTTGAGAAGGAGAGAACAGCCGACTACCAGACAACGACTGGGATTCTGAAAATTTTGGAAAACGATGGAAACGAGGATGACTTGGTCGCATTCATGCACGAACGTATGCTTCCTGTGGAAGAAATCGAAGCTCAACGAATTGCGCGAAAAATACTGAAAGGATCTCCGGACGTCGGCTATCTAACCATTTCCAACGCACTTCAATGGAGATTGCAATACCGGCGTATTATCGAGAAAGCTGGAGAAGTAAATGGATTGCTCCGAATCCGATAGCGCTGCCAGAGAGGCCGGGAAGACCAGGAGAAAGATCGAATTCGGCGATTTTCAAACTCCGATCGAATTGGCCCGAGAAGCTTGCTCCGTGTTGTCGAAGCGCGGATTGTCTCCCTCCGCTGTCCTCGAACCGACTTGCGGCCAAGGGAATTTTCTAGTTGCCGCTCTCGAAATCTTCCCCGCAATCAGTCAAGCAGTCGGCCTAGAGATCAATGGAGATTATGTGAACGCGGCGCGTGTTGCGATCCAGGGGGGGACTCCTTCTGCTGACACCAGGATACTTCACCAGGACTTTTTTATGATGGACTGGCGAAGCATCATCGCAAAATTGCCCGATCCGCTTCTCGTGATAGGCAACCCGCCCTGGGTTACAAACTCCGAACTTGGAACACTTGACAGCTCCAACCTCCCGAAGAAGTCGAATTTCCATGAGCATCGCGGGATTGAAGCAATCACAGGCAAGAGCAACTTCGACATCTCGGAGTGGATGCTTATCCAAGGTCTGGAGTGGATCGCCAACCGGCGTGGAACGATGGCGATGCTCTGCAAGACTTCCGTGGCGAGGAAAGTGCTTTCACACGCCTGGAAACGGGGTAACGGTTTGGCCGTTTCCGACATCTACCATATTGAGGCGTCAAAGCACTTCGGAGCCGCCGTTGACGCTTGTTTTTTCATCGTTAGTTCCTCCCCGTCGAGTCCAAAGTTCGACTGCCGAGTTCACCGGGTACTTGAGCACGGACGCCACTCCGCCATATTTGGATACCGGGACGGGCGTCTTGTCGCGAACGTTTCGGCCTATGAGCAATGGAAGCATCTACAAGGCGAGAGTCCGTACAAGTGGAGGTCCGGGATCAAGCACGATTGCGCCAAGGTCATGGAGTTCCGGAAAGAAAACGGCCATTACCGCAACGGATTTAACGAACTCATCGATCTTGAGGACACGTGCCTCTACCCGCTGCTCAAGAGTTCAGACATTGCAAAGCGACGGGTGGCTCAACCATCGAGGTGTATGCTTGTGACTCAAAAGGCAGTCGGTCAGGACACCAATAATATTGTCCGTTTCGCTCCAAAGACCTGGGAATACTTGAATGTACACAGTGAGTTGCTGGATCGTCGTAAAGGCGTCATCTACAAAAAAAGCCCTCGGTTCTCCGTGTTTGGAGTCGGCGAGTACTCCTTTGCTCCGTGGAAAGTCGCCATCTCGGGTTTTTACAAGAAGGTAGAGTTTGTCGTTGTCGGTCCCGCCGATGAAAAGCCCGTTGTCCTCGACGACACGTGCTACTTCATTTCTTGCCAGGCAAAGGAAGAGGCCGAATTGCTGGCCGGGCTACTTAACTCCGACGCGGCCAAAGAGTTCCTTTCAGCGTTAATCTTCTGGGATGCCAAGCGTCCAATTACAGCGGATGTGCTGAATCGCCTTGATATTAGGGCTCTCGCAAGAGAACAGGACAAAGAGAAAGCGATCGATGAGCACTTGGCCGACTACGCTTCAGGCGTTGAGCAGTTGCTGTTGTTTTCGTGATTAACTACTTGCGGGAACAATATGTTTCCATTTTTCAACCGACCGCCGACCGAGCACGTCCGCATAACGATGTGCCGTAATTGACATCGAAATTGAAAATCTTGCCACCTGCCTCGCTTTTGCGTAGGCGGGTAGCGCTTGCGCGACGGCGGACGACAAAGTTGCCCCTCCAGAAATGTCTCGCACCACCGATCTCTACCGATAAGATTCCAGGGAAGTTTCCCGGTAGATGATGTGGGACGTGATGCGCGAGTGTGTCCCGTTCCAGGAATGTTTCCCGGTGGCGCTGGTGGGACGGAGGCACGGTAGCGAGAGGTGTTTGGTCAAAAAGGCAGGTCTCTGAAGGGGTCAACCGGACGGGTACGATCCCTCCCAACACGAACAGGCTGTCGCGCACCCAATCCCCGCATCCGTCGTCCGGACGCTCCTCTGCCCTCGTTTCACGCACATCTCCCAGTATCGCTTCTCGGGATCAGATCAAAATATTTGGAACAAACTGCCTCTCAGCCGGGTGTGATCGCGGGGATGGGACAGTTACCAGCCGCCCCGGAAGAGGCTCGCGGGCGGCGGACGAGCAGCGGCGATTCGCCGCAGGAGGATTTAAAAGATGGGGTTTTCTCGCGAGGAATTTATGGAAATCGGATCGCGCGCGGGCGCTCCGGCGATCATCGACGGCGGCCACAAGATTCTGGGGGTCTGGGAGGACGATATGGAGGCGCTGGCGCCGATGGGGTTCGGCGAGCAGAAGCACCAGGAGCTGGCTGAAAAAGTCGACATCGTCGAGGAAAGCTACCGCAAGTTCGGAGACTCCGAGCACTCGATCGCCCAGGAAGGCATGGGCGTGCGCGCCGTGCAAAAGGAGTCCAAGCGCTGGATCCGGGTGCTCCAGGTGGCGTCCATGAACGCTTTCGACGGCAGCGACACGGCCGACGCTTTCACTTCCCAGCCCACGCCCGGGACGTCGGTGAAGAAGCTGATCCGCGCGATGACCACGTACACGGGCCTGGCCGAGCGGCACGCCGAGGAGCTGAAGCCGTTCGGGGCCGGTCCCGACTTCGTGGCCCGCGGCAAGGACCTGCTCGACGAGCTGACTACGTCTCGCGAAAACCAGGGCAAGGCCATGGCCGGCATGCCCGAGGACGCGGCCGCAATGCAGGTCGCCAAGGGCGAGGTCTACGTGCTGTGCAAGCAGCTCGCCAGGGTAGCCCGCATCATCCTTCCGCCCGAGCAGTCCAAGTTCTACTCGATCACCCGCAACTTCAAGCGTCCCCGTTACAGCCGAAAACAGAGCGAAGCCACTTCCTGATAACCCCACACCTTCTCAATATGTGAGCCACCCCTTCGTCATGTGAGAGCCACGTCGAGGCGATCACGGGACCGGTACGACGGCATGTGAGAGACACGTCTCATCGATCACCGGACCGGTAATACGGCGTGTGTGAGCCACGTCTCATCGATCACCGGACCGGTAATACGGCGTGTGAGAGGGGGGTATGATCGATGTGTGAGCCCCCCCCCTCGGCATGTGTGAGCCCCCCCTTAAGGGTGTTGTCTGTACCAACCACCTGACCGCAAACTCACCAAGCCAAACCATTTTTAAAAACAATTTCGAATCGCTTATCCTATAATGAAACAAAGGATCGCCACTGCGTCCGAAGCCCTGTCCCCTTTTTTGACTTTTGTGAAAAGTGAAGGTGAATGATCATAATGGTACAGAAACCCCGAAGCCCGGTCTCCCTTTTTGGATTTTGTGAAAAGTGGAGGAACACAATGACGATGAGACCCCGAAGGATGATGTTCGTTCTGGTGCTGGTCGGCCTCCTGACGTCCGGGGTCTCCGGATGTTACAGAGTCGGGGCTGTCACGAGTCCGGACACCGACGATTCGGACACGGAGACCGAGACCGACACAGATAACGACACCGATTCAGAGACCGACACGGAGACAGAAACAGAGACGGACACAGATACGGAGCCGGAGATCTGCGAGGACGGCGCGTACCCCAACGAATATACAGTCGAATCACCACCGGACGGCACTCCGGCCACACCGTTCGATATCTGCACTCCAGGAGACGAGGCTGTGGAGAGCAACCTGGCTGCGCGGGTATCTTTCAACATCTACTCGGCCGACCTGCACCTGGCCACAGGTCACGTTGTCGTTCCCGAAGAGATCCGTGATCTGGTCGTCGGAATTCCTCAGATAACAATATCCGAGGCCTACCCCTCCCCAATCGCCGACGTGACAATCTCCAACATTGTCCAGGTCACCGATGGCTACTCTTTCGAAGCCCAGTGGCCGTCGACGACCTGGTTCGAGGCGGGAGACTGCACCATGACGGTCGTCGTCACGATGGAGATCACTTGTGAGGATGAGACCGACGGAGGCCTGGCGACCAAGATGATCGAATCGACCACCTATGTCCACCTGTGCAATGACTTCAATTATCAGGTCAATTGGGTCAGTTCGGGCGGCCTGTGCACCGTCTGCGAGTTCGTATGTGAGATGGCGCCGAGCCCCATTGTACCCGAGCCGGAAGGAGCCCCGTCCGCCTTGCCCCGCGCCGTCGAGGTGGAGATCGTGCCCTTCTGGCGGAGCGGCCGGACCCTTGCCCTTGTGGCAGAGCACCGGGGAACCGACGGTCCGGTGGAATATGCGTGGAGCGCCACCGGCGGCACAGTCTCGCAAAGCGATCTGGGCGGAGTCGTATGGGAGATACCGAAGACGGCCCACTACCATCAGCTCAGTCTGGTGGTCAGGGACAGGCTCTCGGCGGCGGTGGCCACATTCCGTTACAGGCACACGATGTAGCCATGGCCCACGCGATCCTCATTGGACCCGATCAGCAGGACAACCTGGCCTTGCGCTATCTCGCTTCCGCCACGGAGATCCATGGGCACAGCGTTTCCCTGGCGCGCTACAACGATCGACGTGACCTCGAATCCTGCGTGGCCAGTGTGCTGAACGACGCTCCACGGATGGTCGGGATAAGCATACCTTTCCAGTACACGGTACGGGATCAACTCGATCTGGCCCGGGCCCTGCGATCGTCGGGTTTCGGGGGACATCTCACTTGCGGCGGGCACGTGCCCACATTCTGCTTCGAAGAGATCCTCTCCGCACCATCGGATTTCGACTCTGTCGTTCGCCATGAGGGGGAGCGAACCCTGCCCGCCATGCTGGATGCCATCGACGCGGGAAACCCACTGACCGGGATTCCCGGCATGGTCTGGAGGGAGGGCGACAGGGTTGTGGCGGGACCGGTTCGAATTCCGGAACAGAAGCTCGACGATCTTTGCGCGCCCAGGTTGAGGGAAGCCGGTCCGCTCTCCGTGGGAGGGGCCCCCATCGGCTTCATCCTCACCGGCAGGGGCTGCCACGGATCTTGCACATACTGCTCCATCGGCGCGTTCACCCGTGACTCGGGCGGAGCCCGGCTTCGTCTGCGTTCACCGGAGGCCGTGGCCCACGAGATTGCAATGCACAGGCGAATCCACGGCATTCGCACCTTCTTCGTGCAAAACGACCTCTTCATCCTTCCCGGTGAGACGAGGGCCATCTCCAGGATGAACGAGATGAGGGACGCCCTCGAAGCGCAAAACGTGGCCGACTCCATATTCTGGGTCAAGGGAAGACCCGAATCCATTACTCCGGCGGTTGCGAGAGCGGCGAGGGAGCTCGGCGTGGTTCACATGTTCCTGGGGGTGGAGAGCGATGACGCCGATCGACTCCGCTACCTCGGGCGCACCCATGGACCCGAGCAGAACCGGGCCGCCATCGAAATCTGCCTGGAAAACCGGATAAGGCCTTCATTCAACCTTATGATGTTCGATCCGGAGAGCAGCCTGGAGCAGGTGGCGACCACCGTCGATCTCGCCGGACGCTACCCGACCCTGCCCTGGAATATTTGCAGGACGGAGATCTACTCCGGCACCACTCTGCTAAAGCAGCTTCGAGCCGAGGGACGATTGCTGGGGGATTACAGGACCTACGGCTATCGCATCAGGGATGAACGGGCGGAGGCGATGTTCAGGATCATGCGGGTGAGCTTTCACGAGCGCGCCTTCGCGGTGGACAGTCTGCTGAACAAGCTCATCAGTATCTCCTTCGCCCGCCAGGTGCACGAGGAGTTCTACGGAGGCAGGGCGACCGATGAGATCAACTCCTCCGTCGACTCCCTGATCGAGGACACCCACGTGGACTCGGTGGTCGAAATGAGAAGGATAATGGATTTCGTCGCCGCCACCCCCATCGAGGATTCGGAGGCCATCAGAGACTTCGCTGTGAAGCAGGCCCTGGAAATGACCGACCGGGATCTTCGGTTTCACGATCGTTTTCGCAAGCTCTGGTCACTCCTGAACGCCCGGGGCGCGACCCTCAACTCTTTGGGAGGTGCTATGTGAACAATCCATCGAAAACCCGGAAAGATGTCGCTGATGATTACGCGAAGGCCGTGATGTCCCCGGGCAGCAGCTGCTGCGCCGGTCCGGTGCAAAAGGGCGTGATCGCCAGGATCGCCGGATACTCCGACGAGGAGATCGGCGCGCTGCCGCCGGATGCGGTGGTCAATTCCTTCGGCTGCGGGAACCCTCTGGCCTTCATGGCTATCCAGCCTGGTCAAGTAGTGCTCGATCTTGGCTCCGGAGCCGGAATTGACCTGCTGTTGGCAGCCAAGAAAGTCGGCGCAGCGGGCAAGGTCATCGGCGTGGACATGACCGACGAGATGATCGCGAGGGCGAGGGAGAACATCGCGGCTGCCGGCCTTCGCAACGTCGAGGTGCGCAAGGGCATCATCGAGGAGCTGCCGGTGGGAAGCGACAGCGTCGACTGGGTCATCTCGAACTGCGTGATCAACCTGTCCCCGGAGAAACACCGGGTGTTTGCTGAGATCACGAGGGTGTTACGGCCGGGAGGTACGATGCTGGTCTCGGACATCGTGGCCGAAGACCTGCCTCGCGAAATTACCGAAAGCCGCCACCTGTACTCGTCGTGCCTCGCCGGCGCGATCAGTGAGAGCGCCTATCTCGAGGGTCTTCGCGACGCCGGTTTGGTTGATGTCGAGGTCAGGGACAAGTTCGTTTATGACATCAGTCAGCTCAAGGCCTTTGTTGGCTCGGAGCTGAATGGTGCCGGCAGTTCGTGTTGCTGTAGCGGCGATACCAATACTGAGCTGGCCTGCCTTTGGGCCACCAAGCTTGCGGGAAAGATCGCTAGCGTGAAGGTCTCGGCGCGCAAGCCGAATTGAGATATTCCAGGAAGAGGATGAACAGGACGTTCATCGCCTCCGCGACATGATAATTGAGAAGGTCTTTATCGATGACACTGCGAGTTCCAAACGCAAGTACCATTGAAACTCATGCTGATTGATGTCTATAATGCATTTTCCTATTCTTTAAGGTTCGGTCGTGGAGGAAAAGATAGTGGAAAGGCTGTTCAACTCGCGGTTTGCCGGATATGTGAATCGCGCCATCGGCGTCGCGGGAGATATCCGTGTTCCCGGGTTGTTACTCCGTCCGATCATCAGGGCGTACATCCTGGGGACGGGTGTGGACGAGACCGACTTCTTTGAGCCCCCCGGCGGGTTCGCCTGTTTCGGGGATTTCTTCGCCAGGCATCTGAAGCCTGAGGCACGGCCCGTGTGCGAGGATCCAGATGCGATGGTCAGCCCCGCCGACGGGGAGCTCGTCGGATTCGGGGAAGTTACGGACGGGGTGGAACCGACCTTCACAATCAAAGGGGACACCTACAGCATAGACCGGCTTCTTCGAGAGCGAGACGCGTCGAAGCGGTACTCGGGGGGCGGATTCATGGTGATCTACCTCAGCCCCCGGGATTACCACCGGGTTCATTCCGCCGTGGACGGAGATCTGTGGAATGTCAGACATATTCCAGGGACGCGTTTTTCGGTCGCGCCGTGGTCCGCAAAAAGGATCGTCGGCATATACGAAAAAAATGAAAGAATGGTTTTCGATTTCACTCTTGCGGGGGGTGGGGCGGCGTCGCTTGTCATGGTTGCGGCGTTTGGAGTTGCAAACATCGAGACCAAGTACGCGCCCCCGCTCGGAAGGGACTTTCCCACGGCGAGGGAAATCGATCCCGCGGTCTCGATTGGCAAGGGAGACGAGCTCGGTGCGTTTCGCCTCGGGTCGACGGTGGTGCTGTTATGGACGGCCGGCGCAGCCAAAATAGACGAGGACTTGCAAACGGGTAGAGTAACGCAGGGGAGGCGTATGGGAACGACGGGAGCAAGAGGGAAGCGGAAACGGAAGCGAGGGTCAAAGAATCTGAAATGAGCGACGATTACCAAGAAGACGATATTGTCGAAGACGATGTCCTCGAACTTACCGAGGATATGACCTCGACGGAGGAATCCTCGCAACCGCGTGCCCCCACGCCTCCGCCGCCCGCCAGTCCGTTCACCTTGCTCGCGGCACCTCGCGGTGAACAGGAGCGACGCGAAAGTCGTACCTCCTATACCCCGAACAAGAAGAGAGCCGCGAGCTCCGAGTTTGTGTCCAGGGGCTTCGCGGATGCCGTGATCACATCTCCGATACGTTCCCTGGGAGGGGGAAAGCTCGCGGATACGAGTCTGCCCGAGCCCCAGGAAGAGCCGGAGGAAGAGCCGGAGGAAGAGCCCGAGGAGGAGCCCATAGATCTGGGCGAGGATCGCATAGTAGAGGAGAGCGGTGAAGCGGCAGAGGGGATGGCGGCTCAGGAGGACGGCGCCCAGGTTGCGCATCCCTTCGATTTCGGGACGCCGGAGATGGTGTTCGATTCCACGGATGCCAAGGAAGGACAAGAGGACGAGGACGAGGAAGAGTTCGAGGAGCTCGGCGAAGACGAGATCGAGGAGGAACACGACGAGACCGAGGATAAGGGGGCTGCCGACGTAGAAATCGACCTGACCGACGCGGAGGATCTGACCGACCTCACGCCCATGTCCGAGACATTCCTCAAGAAAGTCGCCACCGGCGTCCAGGGCGTAAAACCTCGAAAACGTCGAAAACGACGAAAGTTGAAGAAGGAGTGGTGGAAACAGATCTTCGACGACGATTACATGCTCCTGTTGCCCAAGTACGCCAAGCGGGACACCCGCCGGGAGGTTGACTTCATCAAGAACAACCTCGATCTCCCACCCGACGGCCTCGTGCTCGACCTGGCCTGCGGCGCCGGCCGTCACGCGGTGGCCATGGCAAGGAAGAACTACCGGGTCGTGGGTGTCGACCTTTCCCTGTCAATGCTGGCCCTCGCAGGAGATCAGGCCCAGGAGGCGGGCCAGAAGATAAACCTCATTCATGGAGACATGCGGGATCTCGGCTTCGACAGGACCTTCGACGGGATCTATTGCCTCGGAACGAGCTTCGGGTACTTCGACGAGGCGACGAACCTCAAGGTGCTCGAGGGCGTGTACAAGGCTCTCAAGCCCGGGTCGCAGTTCCTCCTCGAAATTGCCAATCGCGATTTCGTGACTTCCCAGCAGCCGAACCTCATGTGGTTCGAGATGGAAAGCGTGATCTCCATGGAGGAGACCGACTTCAACTACATCAGTTCAAGGTTGGTCGTCACCCGGCAGCTGATCATCAACGGCGGCGAGCGACAGGCGAAGCACGAGATTTCGCTGCGCCTCTATTCCCTTCACGAGATCGGGCAGCTTCTCCACAGCGTGGGGTTTGCCATCAAGAAGGTGTCCGGCCACTACGCAACCCCGGGCGCGTTCTTCGGCCCGGACTCCTCTCAGATCATCATCGTCGCGGAGCGGCGAAAGTGATCCCGAATTGGCGCCGCGGCTTTTAGGATATCTGGTTTTCATCACCCTCAAGAGGTTTCTCGGATCCCTCGCGCTCCTGCTCGTAATCTACATCTCGATAGACATGGTGGAGGCGACGTCCATCACCCGGTCCGGCGGAGTTGACGTCCTGAGCGCGTATCCGTTCAAGATCCCTTCCATAGTAACTCACATACTTCCGCTCGCTGCGGCGCTCGGGGCCCTGCTCTCGTATTCCCATCTGGCTTGCGCGGGGGAGTGGGACGCCATGCTGCTCGCCGGACTGTCGCCCCTGAGGCTCGCGACGGCGCTGATGATCGTGCCGCTGGCGGCCACCATGCTTTCCGTTCCGTTGACCGGGAGCCTCGCGCCGGCCCTCCTTGCGGTCTACGAATCGCGCACGGTGTCCGAGTCGGTGGAGACCGAGCGGCGCGGATGGTTCAGGAAAGACGAGTGGTTGATCCGCGGATCCGGCGGGAATGAGCGGGGGACGAGCCTGGCCATCGGTCGCGATCGAGAGGGAAGGGCAACCGAGTGGTCGCTCTCGGGCGTGAGCTGGCGTCGCGGGCAGGGCTGGACGGACGATAGAGTGCATCCCGCCGGGCTTTCGACCGAGGGTATCTCGGTTCCCCCGGTTGCGGGCGCCTTCGGCCTGGTGGGCGCGTCTCTCACCAACGCAGAGCTGGACGAGACGGCGAAAAGGCTCGAGGATCACGGGCTCAATTCCCTGCCGCTACGGGCGCAGACCGTCCTGCGGTCCGCCCTCTCATCCGCGTGCCTGATCGTCCCGGTACTCGGTCTGCTCCTCGGCATGCTGTCGCGCTCGATTCGGGCCACCCGGCTCGTACCCCTCTCCATCGCCGTCGCGGCGGTCTACTGGCTGGTTCTTGCCACTGCGTGGAACGGCGCCTCGATGGGATCGTGGCCTTGCGCGACAGTATCCTTCGGTGTTCCGGGGTTTTTCGCGATTCTCGCGATTGGGCTGATGATCAGGGTCGGCCTGCGTCGAATTTAGGAACTTATTCCTCGTCGCCCTCTTCCGCGGTGAAGTCCATGGATTCGTCCGCGGGCTCGTCCTCCTCGATGGTGAAGTCCATCGATTCGTCCTCGTCCGTTTTCTCATCGGTGGTGAAGTCCATGGAGCCCCCGTCCTCGACCTCGCCGCCGTCCTCGGGTGCTGCTTCCGGGGTGATGACGGTCTTCTCGGGCCTGATGATGATGAACTCGACGCGGCGGTTCGCCGTGCGGCCGTAAGGATTCTTGTTGCTGGCGATGGGCTTGTCCGGCCCCCATCCCACGGTCTCGAGCCGCTCTTCATCGACGCCCTTCTCCTTCAAGTAGGACTTGACCGACTCGGCGCGGTCCTTGGACAGGGTACGGTTCTTGTCGGCCTTGCCGCGGTTGTCCGTGTGGCCCTCGATGGATACGCGGACCGCCGTGTTGCCCGCCAGGATCTTGCCGATGATGTCCAGCACCTCGAAGGATTTGTCGCCCGTCATCTTGGAGGATCCGGTTTCGAACATGATCTTCTGTTTGATCTCGATCCTGTCCTCGGTGATGATCACCAGCGCGCGGCCCTTGTCGGGACATCCGTCCTCGTCCTTAAAGCCGTTGAGGGTTTCGGGCTTGTTCGGGCACTTGTCCTTGTCGTCCGGCACGCCGTCGTTGTCGTTGTCGAGGTCGGGGCAACCGTCTTCGTCCTCGAACCCGTCCTTGTCCTCAAGCAAGTCGGGACAGTAATCCTCCTCGTCATTGATCCCGTCGCCGTCGTTGTCATCCTCGGGGCAACCGTCTTCGTCCTCGAAACCGTCGTGGTCCTCCGCCGTGTCCGGGCACTTGTCGGTCGGTTCCTTGATGCCGTCCTCGTCGTGATCCAGATCCGGGCAGCCGTCGTCATCGCGGAACCGGTCCTTGTCTTCCGGCTCGTCGGGGCAGGAGTCATAGCCGTCGTTGATCCCGTCGTTGTCGTTGTCGAGGTCCGGGCAGCCGTCCTCATCCTGGAATCCATCCAGATCCTCGGGCTCTTCAGGGCACTCGTCGACATCATTGTCGATTCCGTCTCCGTCAATGTCCCACTTGGTGCCCCAGGTTTTCTCTTCTGTCACCTCGGCCTCGGGCGACCATGCCGCGCCGCCGACAACCTGGAACTGGGGTACGCCGATACCGCTGATGATCCCGCCGCCGCCGCCCACGCTGAATACGAAATCCTTGGCTCTGAAGCGTCCGCCGCCCATGAAGAGCAACGGCGCGCTCTCCATGTCGGCGAAGTTCTCCGCCACAAGGGACTTTTGGCCGTAGATCTCGGCCAGTATCTCCACCTCGGGGACGATCGAGTACCCCACTGCACCGCCGTAGCGGAGAGTGTGACCGAGCCGGGCCGAGAGTATCTCGGATTTCTCGCGCCACAGGACGTCGATGCTGATGCCCGAGCGCAGGGGACCGAACTTGTATCCCGCGAGTATCCTCGGTGCCGTGACCGTCAGGAAGCCGTCACCGCTGTATCCCTCTCCCTGGCCCGACCATCCGGAGATCGGGAAGGCGGGGATCAGGGCGGCGGAGAGCATGGGTCCGTCTTTCTTTTCCTCGCCGAGGATGCGGACCTTGAGGTGAAGTCGAATGTCGCCGATGGTGCCGTAGGAGTTGTACCGGTGGTTCTCGTTGACCAGCCATTGGTTGCCCTCCGTATCGTTCTCGAAATAAAACTCGTCGCCCCTCTGCCAGATGTAGATAGGCACCGCCAGGCCCACCTGAAACCGCTTGAAGAAGTTGAAGCTTCCCAGGAGGTCTGCGGCCATCAGGTTCTCCACCACGTTGATGGTCCCCAAGTTGCCGTCGCCGAGATCGTCGCCGCAGTTGTTGTCCTCGTCACAGTTGAGAATCACGAAGGGCCGATGCTGGTAATAGAAAATAAACCCCACCGAGGGTTTCATGTTGTCGCCGAGAACCGGGGATTCGACGGAAAAGAAATTGGAAGGGCCCGGAGCCGGCTCGAACAGGTTCACACCGAATGTGGTGTCGTTGCCCGGTTGTTGAGCCCATCCCGTGGCGCAGAACAGTAGAACGGTAACGAATGCAATCGTCCTGTAATTCATGGGGAGGTTAGACTGTTCCCAAAAACGGTGCTGCATCAGGTTTTCTCTCGTTTAGCCATGATTTGAAATGGAGTATGACACGGACTATTGCGAACTTCAATTCCGTATTTGACCCCATCCCGGCCCCTCCTCCACCAAGGCTACGGCGGGCAGGCTTCCCTTTGGTGTAGGGGAAGGGGAAGATGATGGCGGCCAGCTCTAACCGTCCAGTATGAATCTGTAAATGTAGGTAATGACGGTGTCGACCGCCTTGCCGCTTCGGTCCCGGGCGGGTTTCCAGCATTCCTTGAGCATCGCGTTTTTCGCCACCGGACCCAAACCCCCACCCGGATCCTTCACAATGCGAATCTTTCTCACCTTGCCGTCCTTGCCGATGAAGACCTGAAGAACGACCTTGCCCTCGATCCCCTCGCGTCTCGCCTCGATCGGATACGACGGAACCTCGATGTTGTTGATGGATTCGGGGCGTCGGGACAGGTTCTTTGCGCGGACCGCAGAAAATCCGGTTCCTTCCGGTTTGCCCCCTCCATCACCTCTGGCCGAGGTGGAGCGTTTTGATTTCTCTCCCGGTTTCGCCACGGCTCCGAACTTGGTGTTGCCCTCGGAGCGGGCGAGCTTCCAGGCGGCGGTCTGTCCCTTGGTTGCGAAGGTGTTGTCGCCGAGATCGAAGACAGGGGGCGCCTCTTCCTTTTTTTCTTCGCGCTCGCGCTCCGGTTCGTCCGGTTGGGGTGGCGGTGGTGGCGATGGCGGCGATTCCGGTTCCGTGACCTTCGGTTTGGGTTTGTCGGGCTCGGGTTCGGTCTCGGCTTCGGGTTCCGGTTCGGGTTCAGGCTCGGGCTCCGGTCTCGGTTGGGGCTCCGGTTTTTCCACGGTCATGTCCACCGTGTCCCACACTTCGGTTTTTTCGTGAGGGAGCAACGCCAGGGCAATCGCGAGCCCGGAGTGTATCGCGATGGAAACGGCAAACGCCGTGGAATGGCGGCCTGTGTTCCGCTCCTTCATCGATGGCTATTCTTCCTTGGTGGAATCGATGTTGATGGCAAACTTGGAGATCCCGAGCTTCCTCACCAGATCGATGATCCCGATCACCCGGCCGTGCTCGACCTTCTTGTCCGCGGCGATGACGACCCTGACTTCGGCGTTATTTTTCTTGGTCTTGCTTATTACATTCCTGATGCCCGTGTCGTCGGTCTTGACCCCGTCCAGGTAAACATCGCCGTTCTCGGTCATCATTATGGCAAGAGTCGTCACTATGTCCTCGCCGGTCCCGGCCTCCGGGAGGTCGATGGGTATCGACTGGGCGACGATGTAGGTCGCCGTGACCATGAAGATGATGAGCAACACCAGCGCCACGTCCACGAAAGGCGTCACGTTGATATCGGAGATGATGTCATCGTCATCGTGCTTGAAAGTGCCTGCCATGGTCTATTCCTCCGTTCCGGGGGCGGCGTTTCCGTGAAGTCCCGAGAGGATGGCGTGGATCAACGCCTGGGCGTCGCCGAGGAGGGCCTTGATCCTGCGCTGGAATATGTTGAACGCGGCCACCGCCGGGATCGCGACCAGCAGGCCCACGGCGGTCGCCACCAGGGCCTCGGAGATCCCGGCCATCACCGTCGATGCGCCGCCCGTGGCGTTCAGGGAGAGATCATTGAAAGCGTTGATGATGCCGATGACCGTTCCGAAGAGCCCGATGAACGGCGCGTTGTTGCCCACCGTCCCCAGATAGGCCAGGTTCTTTTCCAGGCTAAGCTTCTCGCGGATCATCGCGCTCGCTGCCGCCTCCTCCACCGGGATGGGGCCCCGCTCGGCGTTTGCCAGTGCGATGCGGGCCACGGCCGGTGCGACGCCCTTCATTGTCTCGACGTGCTTGCGGGCGCCTTCGATATCCCCGTCGAGGAGCCGTTTGTGCAGGTCGTCTATCAGGGCGGTCACTTTCGGCCGCAGTCCGAAGAAGTAGATGGCCCGTTCGATCATGATGGAAATCGACACCAGCGACAGGACCACCAGGACCCACATCACCCATTCGGCGCCCAGATGTGAAAATCCCTTGAAATACTCGGTAATGCTCATAGGTTTTCCTTCCTTCTCTCGATGCGCAGACTTTTAACCAATTCATCGAATTCCGCAACAAAACCCTTGAACTTCTTATTTTTGACACGTAGGGCGAGGTGCCGGATCATCGATAATAGTATATCGGGAATCACAACAGCCAGAGGGCCGGAGTAATTCCGTGAAAGACATGACCCCCATCCGAGATCTTCTGCTGTGGGGAGTTCGACAGAAGGTCTTCTCCGGGGCGCAGGCGACCCTTGCACGACGCGGGAGATCACCCTTGACCGTCTGCGCGGGGACGACATCTTTTCTGGGAGGTTCCCCGGTGGGGCGCGGAACCCTGTTTGATATCGCGTCTATCACCAAGATGTTCACCTGTGCGGCGGTGCTGCGGATGGTGGATCGCGGCGAGCTGGATCCGGACGCGCCCATACGGGGGATTCTCGAGGAGCTGAAAGGCAGGCTGGCGGGGAACGCGACCCTTGCGCAACTGCTGGCGCACGAGGCCGGTTTTGAGCCGTGGGCCCCGTTCTTCGAGAAAATCGAACGGAAGGACAGAGGAACCGCCGGGGCCCGGCGGGAGATGATCCGCATGACCATGGATCATCCTACCGTCCGGAATCCGGGCGAGGAGGCCGCGTACTCGGATTTGGGTTACATCCTGCTCGGCGAGATTCTGGGCAGAAGGAGCGGGCGGCCGCTGGATGAGATAATCGCGGCGGAGGTCACCGGTCCTCTGCGCCTGACGAGCGTCCGGTTTGCGCCCGTGCGAGAGGCGGTCGCCGCAACAGAGGACTGTCCCTGGCGGGGCAGGGTGATTCGTGGAGAGGTCCACGACGACAACGCCTGGACCATGGGCGGCACGGCCGGGCACGCGGGTCTTTTTGCCACGGCCGTGGATGTGGCGCGGTTCGGCGCGGCCTGGCTGGAGTCGCTTGAGGCGGGAGGGTGGCTGTCACGGGAGCTGGCCGCGCGGTCCATTGCCCCTCGACCGTTGGGCAGAGGTCTCGGATGGGATCTCAAGAGCCCCTCGGGATCATCGGCGGGAGATCTCATGGGGGAGCGGACTTTCGGGCATCTCGGGTTCACCGGCTGTTCCCTGTGGGTGGATCCCGACGCCGGGTTATCCGTGGCGTTGCTCACCAACCGGGTTCATCCGAGCAGGGACAACGAAGCCATCCGCGAGTTCAGGCCGCGTTTTCACGATTTGGCATGGCGGCCGCTTTAAGAATTGGGATCGATGGAAAGCCGGGAGGGGCCCTAAAAAGGAACGTGTTCCTACTTCTCCGCGGGGTCGGTTCCCGGAGGTTGCGGCAGCTCGCAATCCGGAGCGTCTTCCACGTGCACGGGGAACCTCGGAGTGGTTCCGGCGGCGGTGGCGCGCTTGCGGGTCTTGCCCGATCTGGTCCTCTTTCGCTTGGCAATCATCTTCATTTTTTTGGTCGGCGAAGTCATGACATCCTCCTGGCGGCCGAACCCATGCGGGCCGGCGAGGCGGGAGGCAATTTAGGTCGAACTACGCGCCACGTCAACAAGAATTCCATTGACATGGAGCTTCGGAACCGATCTCGCTTTTACACTCGCCCGTTTGCGTGTTCTACTCTGCAGATGCGCAACGCTCTGTTGATCGTTTCACTTGCGCTCCTTGCCCTCCTCGGCTCCGGCTGCGGCGCGACGTGCGATCGTATTGAGAAAGATCGTAAAAAGTTCCTCGAACGCAAGGCCGTCAACGAAGACACCCACATGGAGGTGACGATCCCGTTCGCCACGGCCGATAACCTCATCAGCCGCCAGGTCTCGACAATGAAGCCCATGGACATCGACGTCCCGGGCCTGGGAGATCTCGGCTCCTACTTTGGCAAGCTGAGCATCAAGCCGCAGAGGGTGAATCTCAAAGCGGCCCGAGAAAACCACGTGGGGCTTCGGCTCGAGTTCGACGTGCGGGACAGGGGCAAGAAGGTGTTCACCATGTCGGTGGACACGGAAATCAAGCCCAAGATCGATCTTGAGAAGGGGGTTGTGGCCATAGGATTCGGTCCCGAAGATCTCAAGTCGGTGAAGCCGAAGATGTCAAAGGACGCCAAGAAGGACTTGGGGGGGCTCATCTACAAGAAGATCCCCAAGGCGGCGCGCATCTTCGTCCCCCGCAAGCTCGTGGACAAGGCGGCCGGCAGCGTGGTCTCTTTCCTCGTTTCGAGTTTCTACAAAACGTTCAAGGACAAGCTGTTGCCGAAGATGGGGGACTTGAGCAGGTTCGAGCTCCAGTTGCCGGACGTCCCGGCCCGCAAGCTCACCATCCGTTCGTTTGACGAGGCCGGTGGAGGCCTGCGACTCCTTATCGTCACCGATCTACCCGTGCGCAAGGGCATCGTCCCTGACGACGAGAATCCCACGGTGCTCCCCGGAGGGCTCATAGCCGTCCGCACCTCCGGGTCTACCCTGGCGCAGATGGTCAACTGGGCGATCGCGAAGGGGCTGGTGCCCGACAGATACGACAATAAGGGCAAACCCAGTAAGGACGGGCAGCTGCGCCCGGGCCTGGACTGGATCCCCGGCAAGCGCCCCATGAAGATCTACCTGTGGGATCTGGACAAGCCCTGCATGCGCGTGGATATGGGGGCAAACGCGAAGGTGTCGATCAAGAGTGATAAGGTGGAGATCAAGGCGACCGACGCGAAGGTGGAGAACGTCGACGCATCGGCGTTCACCAAGGCCGGTGTGTGGTTCTATGCCCTGTGGAAAGACGCCATCAAGATGTCGAAGAAGGCTTCCTCTGAAATGAAATTCAAAGTGGCGGGGCAGAAGATGGTATCAAAGGTCGTAATGGCCGAACTCAAGGACGACGAACTGACCGTGGGGTTGAGCCTTGTAGCGCAAGAGAAAAAGTAGTCAGGAACCAGGGAACCAGGGGAGGGAACCAGGGGAGACGCGAACCAGGGGTCTGGCACTGACAGTTGACACTTAGGGGGAACCAGGGGTCTGGCACTGACAGTTGACACTTAGACGCGAACCAGGGGTCTGGCACTGACAGTTGACACTTAGTACAGCTCCCCGGAACAAAGTGTCCAAAAAATTGCCTTTTGACCCGGGGAAGCCCCTCATAAGGGAATGGCACGCAAATCTTCTATTCACATCCAATTGACAAATGAGGAACGGCTCGAAC
>SDBV01000474.1_pt1 | contig 57347 bp, 102 predicted proteins | sample 2277081 | NCBI WGS metagenome assembly SDBV01 (sample SAMN10402039, study PRJNA504765) | marine sediment metagenome | isolation source: marine sediment core GS10_PC15, 223 cmbsf | place: Arctic Ocean: Southern Knipovich Ridge | collected 2010
TCATCATCCCACGGAATCTGTCCCCCATGGCGTATGCATCCCAACAACGTTCCATAAATCAGCATCCACTCAACTCCATGAAGCGAGAAAACTTCGTCAATCGCCGCCAGCATGTCTATCGCCGCTTGCCTTTTCTTACTACTCCATACACATTTGAACTGTGGCAATCTATCATAGATTCGTCTCATCTTTGGGGGCTTCTCTCTATAATCATTATACGCCAGCTCCCACGAGGACGAGACGACTTCTTTTGCCCCAATGTTGTACTTCTTGATATCGGTGGGAGAGTGTCCACACAGGGGGCAAAGGACTTCCAACTGTTCCAGTATCGCTTCATGCGTCAGGGCCGACATAGACTGAATGGCGATATCAAGGCCGAACACGCGGGCAATTGCCGCCCCCGGTCCACAGGGATAGATACCGTGATATGTCAGGCTCATCCCGCAGTCCCATGGTCGGGGACAGACAGCGCCGGGCAGCCCATAGTCAACCGGGGCCTTGTTGTAACTATCATGTGTTGGGACGATAGGGCCTGTCTTGCTACTGCTATTCACGTGGTTAATCCAGGGACAAGAACGGGCAAGCCTCATACTCTCCTGAGCACGTTGCCCACATCCGTGAGTATTATACCACATTTTCAGGGTCGGATAGGCTTGTTTATACCGTAAAAAGGGTTCGATGACTTTCCTTAGTTCCGGGTGACAGCTGGGTTCTCCACCGGTTAGTTTGATGAGGCCCCAGGGTTTGGTCTCGACGTAAGATAGGGAGTCCTGGATAAAGGCGGATATCTGTTGTATCGTCATGCCAGCCTTGGAAGGAGCCTGCCGACACGACCTGTCGCAATTCCAGCACTTCAGGTCACAGTGGGAGGTAATATCAATCTCCAGCTTTCTCGATAGCCGTGTTCCATACCCCATTTCTACCCAGTTCTGGTAGTCCTCCTGGGGATGGGAGATATTGCCAAATTCTTTCGCATCAAGGAACAAAGGTCTCACCTCCTAGAAACCGTTTCAGTCTCTCCGGTAGGTCTGAGAGCTTCCACGTATTCCGTTCCAGATATCCGATGAATTCCCTCATGGCTCCTCGGTCTAAATCGCATTTCTTTCTGCGTAGTCTATTCGTGTACTTTACCGTGTCCTCCCACCCCACACACCGCCAGGACACGCCAGGATGCCTGTAGACGGCCATTCCATAGGTAAGGACGGGGATACCCGCCTTGATCGCCCTGACGCCGCAGTGGGAGTCTATACACGCTAGGGCACAAGCCTGTCCCATTGACTCGTCCAGATCATTGACATCATCCCATCGGGCGTTAGCATATTGATCGACAATATCCCATGCGCTTTGAAGTATCTTGTAAGAAGGATGCTTCCTGACTCGAATGGGAAGAGCCGAACAGTTTACCAAGTCCTTCAGCCATTCTGCACTATCTCGGTAGATGGGACAGATATCGCGGTGTAGTTTTAGATTCCCTTCATGCTGGAGAATAACTAGCAAATCTCCATCCCCAACGGAGACCTTTTCTCCGTTGGGCGGAAATCCAGTTCTCATTACCCTCGATCCACAGACACCTCCGATATTTGGGGCGAAGGGGCTTAGACTTCGACAGAGGATGAACGACATATCGTCACCCTCGCTCTCTTCCCAGTATCGCCCGAAGTCGTCCACCTCCGCGTAGAATACCTCAGTTCCATGATCTATGCAGTTCATCTTGACTGGGGGAAACCACATCTGGGTTCCACCCCAAAAGACGGCATACTTGAATTCCGTAGAAAGGGGATAATTTACCGTTTGGCTTTGCCACCGAGTAATCTGATATCCCATTCCCTGAAACGCTTCCGCGATACTATCTAGGATTGTCCTGACATTCACTCCGGACGAGGTGTTATAGGAAAGGGGGTTTGCCTCATGCACTAGAACCTTCTCTACCAAGAGATTCCTTCCTTCACCCGTCGGCATAGGTCTACTAATGTATCGGTTATCAGAATGGGGTCAATCTTCGCTAGGATATCCTGTCTGACCAGCTCCCGATTGAGGGTAAACACGGACTCGAATCCATTCTCGAATTGCTTTGCGTTGACTGCGAAGTATCCACTAACTCCCGGCGTGACGGACTCCGATACACCGCCGCTGGGACAGGCAATAACCGGAGTGCCCCTTAGCATTGCTTCCTTCGGTCCGAGGGGGTCGCAGTCGCAGCACTGGACAGGATGGGCGAAGGCGTAGGCGTTGGACATAAGCTCGTCCTTTTCAGCATATCCAACTTCACCGACGTATTCCGTAACACAATCCTTGATATCCTCCCAGTACGTTTCGTCCCTGATTGGACCAGCGACCACAAAGTCTCTGCCGAGTTTCTTGCAGACTTTTCCGGCAAGATGGATGCCCTTGCATCGGTGGATGATACCCACGAATAGGACATAGTCCCCACCGGGACCAACCTTGACCGTCTCCGGGTCATATTCGATAACATTGTGGAGCACAGGGTGGTTGCCGCAGTCGTAGTGGCGGCCGAATTCCTTGCTCTTGTAGACCCTGTTTCTGACCTTATCATGGGGATACTTCTTGAATGGGTCGCCGCCCATCAACGACAGGGCGTTGGGGAATTTCTGGCCAGCAATGTGATAGGCGGAATAGTCAATAATACAGTCGTAGTCCTTCCAATTTTCCTCGATGCGATTTACAAGATAGTCTTCCTCGGTCATGGATGGCTTGCGGGCCTCTATTACGTTTGTCGCGGGGCAGGAACTATTTGGCCCGCAGTAGAGGTCAACCGTATGTCCCATCCTGATAAGGTGCCGGACATGAATGTCGGTCACGCATTCCGCGCCCCCGTACATGGGCGGGGGAACTGACTGCTCGGGAGTTACTAGCCATGCGAGGTTCATTCGTCGTTCTCTTCAATGTCTTCATACGGGCCGAAATGCTTTCGTTCCCACAAGTCGCAAAGAGCATCTGCCTGTGTATTTGACGTGCCCGTGCTTATTGGACAGCCATGGACGGAAGAAGAATAAGTTTCCGCTCGTTTTAGGTTTCCACAGCTTATTCCAGACCTACCTGGTATTGGAAGAGCAAAATAGTCACAATTCCTGCAGCATGGTGGGGCATCGGGAAATGCACTTCGATAATTGAATTCGTTGCTCACGGTTTCTCCGCTATTATCCACTCGTCCCTTACTATGGGTGTCCTGAACCCGAGTCTCTGGACGTGCTTGAGGGTGACTTCCAGGGGCATGAGGTTGATATGCTCGGGCAATAAAGTCATGCCCGGCAGTATCGCCACCTTGCCACCTCGCTTCAATACTCGCCGAATCTCTGTCAGGAACACAACGTAGATAAATCCCGGCAAATGCTCGGTGATATCCATCGCCAGTATACGGTCGAATTGCTCGCTTCTGTATGGCATATTCGACACGCATCCCTGTTGTGCAGATACCTGTCCATTAAAATACTCATTGCAGAAATCCACCGCTGGTTGGCTCCAGTCTATCCCCCAGATGGTCTGCTTCAGACCGAATTTGTTTACCATCAGCCATGTGTCATCGCCTCCCCCACAGCCACACACGAGTATATCGTGTTTCCTGCTGAGGTCGAGGTCCGTCAGGCACTCTGTGTCCCGTTCAGGATGGAAGGTGGCAGGGTCTATCTCAGCCTTATCGGTCAGTCCTCTGTGATACTCTGTCTCATACCACTGTCTTGTATACTCAAATTCCATCAGTAGTCCGGGTTAATCCCCATACTCCTCATTCGCCTATCGAATAGCCCTAAGTCGTGATTCATCATTTCCGTTTTCTCCTCGTCCTTGATTGTCCTCGTCCCACCTTCACCCCAATGGTGGATGGCGACGGCGGACGTATCGATCATTAGGGGAGGCTTCACCTTGTTCATTCTCATCGCGAAGTCGGTATCGGCTCGGAATGAATGCCGTGAGTATTCCGTACAGAATCCACCGACAAGGTTAGCCATCTTGATATCATACGCAAAGGATGAATACAAGTAGTTCGCTGGCAGCAGCCGATTCCGGCCCTCCCAGCGGAAGAATTGCAAATGCTTTCGGTGTCCGTCGCCTGAATGAATACCCCCACCCTCGTCACGGAAAGACATACCGGTGGAGTTTGGCAGTTTGATGTCGGGGTTGGGATAGTCCGGGTTGTTCGACGGATACATGCCCCCAGCTACGGGCGTGTCCGTATACATGACGAGCTTGACAAGCTTGCCGATGCAGTCTGGCTCTGGCACTAAATCGTCGTCCCATCTTACGCCCACATCGAATCCGGCCTCAGTCATGTGCATAAGAGCTGTCTGGCCCCCCGCTGAATCGCCAAACACGAAAAAATGGTTTGCTACTATGGTCACCTTATCTTTTAGGTCATCTGGTAGAACAAACCCCGCGCCCTCCCAAAGGATGTTACAGTGAGGGAGATAGTGCTCATCGTTGTTATCCACCACATATATCCGCTCCGGTGGATGGTCCTGATTAACGAACGCCCGCAGTGTGGTCCATAGCAGTTCCTCACGCCCGCATGTCGGTATGCCTACGGCGTATCTCACTTGTCTTTCCTCTGCTTCCGGCGACTCCGGCGCTTTGTGGATCCCACCTTTCGCCGACGCCTGCCCTTGCTGTGTTTGTTTCTATGACTCATTAGAATCTTGTTGTCGGCGGGAAAACCGGCATCATATCCTGTCCTTCCTGTATCCGTCCTTTCGTCCAGCATTATATGCCTTCCTCAGTACCTTGGCAATACTTTCTTCTGCCATGGCTGTGTCTTCTTCGTAAATATAGGCCCGTCGCCAAGTCGCCCGCGATAATAGATTTTTGGCTGCCTTCATTGCATTGTAATTTCTCATGGCTTTTCTCCTGTATCTTTTTCGTTAATGGGGTTTTCCATCGTGGTGCCAGGCTCCACACGCACAAGGGCCGTCCGGATTATCACAGACTACCCCACCGTTGGTAAAGTGTTTCCCTCTATGAGCAGACAAACTACAAAGGGAACATTTACCTTGTTCGGGACCGCTGAACCAATGTCTTTTAAGTGTTGTCTTATATACTGTACCATCATCCAAATCGGTAATTTGTAGGGGCGGTATCATATTTTCCCTGGCCATCTGAGTTAAAGCGAGACCTAATTCTAAGGCTCTCTTAGGCGAGAGAATTGCCATAGGTTGAGCAGGTCCACCCGGATAATTATGAAAGGCTATTCCAATATTATTGCCTGAATTTTGTTTTCTTGTTGATACCGTTGCTCTTTCACTCCACACTGTACATTCTACTGTTTTGCTCTTCATGATTTCTCTCCCACCAAGTCCAATGGCGTCACACAATCAATCTCGCCAGCCCCTACCCTGTCCGCAATGTAGTCTATGTCTTGCTGGAAGCGTTCCCAGGTCACGTCCATCGTCTCACCCACCACGTGGCATACCCTATGATAGACCAGGACGGCCAGCGACCCGCAGGCTATGGCGTTATCCACGGCCTCCCTGACGGCATTGGGATGCCGAACGTCTGCTGCAGCTGTAATACCTATCACTGGATCATTATACCCGCTGGGATATAAGCGCTTACCTCCTGTCATCGCCCACCACCCAAGGTTCTCCGGCACCGGCGTCCCTATCGTCATTCGTATCCACCTGAATTCCTTTTTCAATTCCTCAAGATGGTCCGGCCCGGTCACGTTGGTCGATCCGAAGGGGAGCATCAAAATGTCGCCATGAAGTCCCATTTCATCGAGTCTCTTTTTGGCCTCCAGGTAATCGGCAGTCAGCCCGTCCTTGTCCAGGGCGGGAACGCCGGGCTTGGGTTGGCCATTGCCAGACCATGAGTGTGTGTTAGAATGGTTACAAATGCAGTGGCCCATATCCTTCATATCTTGGGATATGGTTTCCCGCAGCAGAAACCCAACAGCGCCTATCTTATCCGCAACAATTCCGAATGTGCCCTTCAATCCATAGTCGTTTAGAAGGTGAGCAACGTCGAAGTGGTCCGCCGTCCCATCGTCAAATGTTAGCATTACCTGCGGTCTATCTTTCATGGCTTGAATTCTCCTTGGGTCAGGAAGTGAGAAACATGCTCGTATACTTGGTCCACGTCAGGGTCCCATCCCCAGACGTAGCAGTGCTGTTTGGCCCCGAACCAGTTAGTCTCGCAGAGCCTCAGCTGGGTCCTTTCGGTTCCCCAGGCCATGTGGTCCTTGCCGCAGCGACTAGCGATATGGTGGAGACCAGTTCCCCCGCCTACTGCCAGGTCACAGTATCCTGACATGTAATTAATGGCGTCATTAATGCTTGTCTTGTTCACGAGATCCGTGACGCCCACTGGCATATTCCACTCGGCCAAGTCCCGTATGCGGCCCAGAGACATAACATTGTATCCATCTGCCAGTAATAGATTCGCTAGATCATACCAGTTCTCGAATTCCCAATTTCGATAGTCGCTCATCGGCCGGTCTCGGATGCAGAGGGTAATTACTGGGGCATTTTTTATGCGAACGGCCTCAAAGGCGAAATTAGGGGCTGCCCTCAACAGGTCCGGGGCTCCTCTTTCATAGAATTCGTAGTTGAACTTTGGCTGGAACATCGCGTAGGTGAAGAACTGCGTGTCCTCGCCGAATTCCTCCTTGCCCAGCTTTAGTGTTTCCTTTATCAGGGCATCCAGTTCCAGCTTAAAACCCTCGTTGAAGTTGTGCCATAACATGCATTCTGATTCATGGCTCGGGACGTTATCCATCACCCGAACCTCATCCGCGAACTGGTAGATACTCTCCTTACCCGGCTGGTCCGTATAGACTACCATTCGGTCACAGCCACTCTGGAGGAAATGGTTCCTCATCACCGGCTGCCACGTGAACAATTCCCAGCCAAGTTCGCCGACGAACGGCGAGGCTACCATTGTTTTCTTATCTTCCATTCTTCACTCCATACAGTTCCGAGTCATACAGATGATACTTGGTCAAACTCGCCAAGTCCTTCATATCATTATACACCGCTTGTCTCGCCACCTCGTGGCCATTCGGAATCAATGCCAAAAGGTGGAAATTGTCGGCCAGCCACTTCATACGGTCCTTACAGTCGTCGGAGAAATTCAACACCGACTTCTCAAAGAAGCTCGCCGGGGCGTCATCATTCTCCCCATTGTAGTATCCGTGCTCCTTGCAGTACTGCCATATCTCTGTGCCCTTGTAGGGAACGAAGACCGACGCCCAGGCCATTGTCGGCAAACCTGTCTCTCTCCTTAGTTCCACGTTCATTTTTAGAGTATCTAGGTCCGTCTCCAGTGGATCGGGCGTCGGCAATCCCAGCATCTGTTCAGTTCTTACCTTGAAGTCCCGCATGGATAGCCAATCGAATGCCCGAAAGAAGGCGTCGTTAGTCATTGTCCTGCCGAGAACGTCTTTGCGTATTGTTTCGTTGGCTGTCTCTATCGCCACGGTCAATCCGGTACATCCGGATTTCTTGAGCAGAGCTATCCGCTTGCGGGCAGATTCCTTCTGTGGGTCCAGGAATTCGATTCGCGTCTGGGCATGATAGGGAAACGACCAGTAACTGGCAAACTTCTCCAGCCACGTTAGGTCCATGCCAAATATGTCATCCTGGAAATAGATAAGCTGTGTTTCCTGAGATAGATTTTCCAGTTGTTCCAGTTCTACTAGGAGGTCACCAACGTCGCGGGACCGGTGAGGAAATATCCGCTTCATGCTATTGTAACAATAGCTGCACTTATAAGGACACCCCAGACTTGCCATCATAGACTTGATGGGGCTTGCCTTATAATCCGGATAGTTGGTGTAGAATCCCTTCCTTGACGGGATAGACAGAGGCTCCGTATTGTTACCACAGATGATTTTTGACTTCATATTCCCGCTGAGAATTTGTCTCAGGGGTTCCTGTCCCCGTCCAACCACTACCACGTCGGCATGTTCGGCACATTCCTTGGGGAAGTAAGAAGCGTGAGGACCGCCGACCACGACCAGCTTCCGCATCCTACGAAGTTCATCCATCCATTTATATGCTTGTTGATGTATCCCGGTATAGAGAGAAAAACCGACAACGCTTGGTGTTTTATCGTAACAGAAAGAGGGAGTTGCTCTAAATTCCACAGGCCAGATTTGTGTCTCCCAGCCCTCGTCCTCCGATACCGCCGCAAGATGCATCAAGCCCAACGGCTCAACCTTGGCTTCCTGGCAGAGAAGAAGGAGACTCTTGTTCACTGAATCTCACCGAGCAACCCCTTCAATGTGTTAGTATACCTCTGTCGGGCCTTTTCACGCTTATCGCCATAGGAACATCCGATGGGCAAAAGTTCCGGCGGTTCTTTGTCGCCAAAGATTGCCTTATATGCCTCACGGGACAAGAACTGATATGCCTCTCCTAGCTTGGCTTCTCGGTCTACCCATTCAATGGCTCTCTTGTCTATTCCATCCGGGGGTGTCGTGTGGAATTTCTTGTAGATAACAACATCAAGCCGCTTTTGAAATTCCTCAATATAGGGACACTTTTTCTTTAGGGCAGTATAGATGTCACCCGTGTAAGCTTCATGCGCGTCGTGGAGTAGGACAGCGACTCTTAGGTACTTGTAGCCGCCGAAGCTTTGGGATTGTACTAGCTCGTCGCAGTACAGACAGTGCTCCAATACCGAGAATGGTTTTTGCAGTACACCGTTCCATCTGCTTATCATAGATAGATGGTAGGCGATGTCCTCTAGCGTCACGTCGTCTTCGGTGAATCCTTCCAGAGGAAACAGGATACCCGAGGATGTAATCAACGACGGGACTTTCGTACTTTCTTGATTCGTTTTCGTAGGAATTTTTCCAGTCCTCTCGATAGGGCCATATCACGAAAATGTTCCGGCATTGGTGTCCATTTATTTTCTATGTGTTCATCAATACCCTTCACTAACATATCCACTGTCTTGATTGCCTTGCGCTTCCGTAGCCAGATGAATACCAGCAGACCGAACAGGATTGGAGAAATCCATGTCAACCAGGATGTGTCTAAAGTTATCATGCCTATATTCAGTCCGCCCGTCTGCTGTCCCACGGATTGCTTCAATTCCTGCTCAAGCCGAAACTCGACCTTGGCCTTGATATCCCTGGCCAGTGCCGCCTGGAACTCCGGTGAGGCAATCTTGGCCTTTATCTCGGCGTTGACATCAGCCTTGAATGCGTCCTTCTCTATACCATCACAGCCGGACAGAGCGACTAGAGCAACAGCAAGCCCAACATAGAGACAGCTATTCGCAATGAAAGTTTGAGTACGTCCCATCGTGCCTTCTCCGATGCCAGTTTCTTGATTTTGTCCTCAATCGCCATCTGCTGGGTCCGCTCCATGATGTCGATACGGGCCTCTGGACTACTGGCCTGAATGATTGTCTTCCAAGCAGAATATGTGTCATCCTCGCCAAGACCAGCCAGAGCTGTTTCTGCGGCCTCAATCCCTTCCTGAATACCTAATCCCACAAGGGCAGGAATGATAGGCTTTACGATATCAAAGATTTCCTGTTCATCATCGAACATCTCCTGCATCAGCTCGATAAGCTTGGTGGCAATTGCCTGTGATAAGTCGCTTGTTAGTCCTTCGTTTTCTGCCATGCTAATACTCTCCTTACTAATACTTTTCTCAAATTCCTAAGTTCCTTGTTCAATTCTCTAAGTTCCAAAGCAAGTCCCCCAAGTAGTTTTTCCATTAGAGGGATAAGCCGGATAGTAATAGCTTGCTCTAATCTTTCAGCTCCTCGCATGCTAATACTCTCCTAAAAACTGTTGTAAAACCTTACTATGTTTACACCCTTGGGCAGCTTTCGGATATCTACTTCATATCCTTCTTGCATTTCTGATGACCACGGGCTAACTGCGTCTGTACCCTCTATACTTACTTTCATTCCGGACATTTCTTTCGGGTCATTCCAATCAAAGAATTCCCCCACATCTTTCGGAATCTCCAGACTTGCTTTTTCGCAAGCGACCCAAACCGCTTTCATTTTTTCCCACGTTTCATCTGTTGGTTTGAATCCTACAACATTTGTGTTCATTGACATGCCAATACTCTCCTTAAATAGGTGTCATTGTCAATTCGGTAGGGTGCGAACGGAAGCCTATGCCTCCGTATCAGCTCCTCAGTTCTGTCGAGGTACTTCAGCGAATACTTGCACCAGTAGGCCATTGCCACCATCTCGCACTTCCAGAGGTCTCGCGTATCCTCCGGCCATTTCCAGTCTCGGCCGATATACGCACAGCCCTCGTTCCAGTTGGCCTCATGCTGTTGGAGCCATCCTTGGGCAAGCCCACCGTCGCCCACCATCTGGGTTCCGTTCACCGACTCGTGCTGCCGGAGTAAGTCTAGGGCACGACGGGCAGCAGGGGCATTAAGGGTTATGCCAGGGTCTCCGACATCCCTGAATACGACACCACCCGCCGTACCACATCCGCCGACCGAAAAGGAGACCATCATGGTTAGCAAGATGTTATTCATAATTACACGCGCTGATGCCCTTCCTCTGCGGTTCGGGCTTGATCTCCAGCGCGTCGAGGTAGCCTTGGCCTACACGGTGCAGGTCAAGTTCACGCTTGTTGAGGTTGAACCGTTCACCGATCTGCTTGCGCTGGTAGTCTCTCTCGGGGTTGGAAACATGGACGCAATCGCAGACGACTATCTCTCCGCTAATTACGACTACCTTGAACACCCACCCCATGTAAGAACGGTCGTAAACGAAACGCCCACCGATATCGATATAACTCCGATATCCGCGTTGCACCACGAAATAGTCTCCTTGCTCGATCATGTTATTCTCCTGGTGCTTCCTTGCCTGTGCGGAAAAAGTTCGAGACCGCCTGGAGGTTCTTGGCCGCCTGTTCCATTGTCTTAAGCAGCAGTTCCACTTGCTCCAGGCGGGAACCTAAGACTTCCTCGGGGGTAGAATCTGGGGGGATAGCCCACGGCTCCCTCGTCCCAGCCTCGGCGTCCTTCACCGTCTCAGTCAGGGTGATCTCCGCCGTGTAGAGGGCGGACTTCACACCGGTCGGAATGTTTGTGCAACCCATCAGCCCTACAAGGACTGCCATCAATACCACGCACATCGTTGCCTTCTTCATATCCAGGTTCCTTTCTTAAGGTCTTCAATCTTTTCGTTTAACATATCCGTTTCATAATCTAATTTCTGTCCATCTAATTCTGTCAAAACAGTGAAGGTTTTATCGACTTCCTCTATTGCTTCACTCAGCCGTTCCTGCCTCTCTGACGCCGCATCGGCAAATCCATCCGCCATCTCATTCCCCCCAGTCAATACGTCAATCAGTTCGTCCGTGAATTGTTCCACATCAGTCCCGAATACCATGTCATAGTTTATTTCTCCCCAGTTCTTAAAAGCATCGTGAAGCTTATTCCGCGTCGCCAATTCTAACCTGTCCCAATGCTTCATTCTATGACTCCTATTTCTTCGAGATTATTTGACGGTTTTGTAATGATTTCGCGTGGTGTAACAAACGGACCTCTGCCTAATTGATTCTGCCACCACTCTATTATACCCTCGGCGGGATATATGTCAGAGGGAAAAAAGATTCTGTGTGGATATAGCCTGGCAATCGCCATAGAGCAGGGCTTACACGGCATACCATTGAGATAGTAGTCGCATCCTTCCAGGGACTGCCCAACCTTTGCCGCGTTGATGATGCAGTTGATTTCGGCATGGATGGTGCGAATACAGTGAGCGACAATAGTATCTCCATGTGTGATGATATTGTCTTCTGAATTAGCTGAAAAATTCATCACGTGAATCAATTCATGTCCCGCCTCATCGCAATGAGGCTCCCCGTCCACCGACCCATTGTAGCCGGTCGCTACGATAACTCCATCCTTGGCCACCACGCACCCGGCCTTGAACCTATCGCATGTGGAACGCTCGGCCACTTGAAAGGCTAGCTTCCAGAGATAGTTGTCCATACTGAGTCTGAGTCTCATCCTGCAAACCTTAGATCGTTTCTTTTATATGCTCGCCTAATGTCTCTGTTTCGTGAGTAACAGGGACCATTATTCTGTTTATTCTTAATAGCCATATTCCTATATTGCCAACGAACCTCTTCTGGCGTCCCCGTCAATGCCCACCTCATTATTTCGAGTCCCATGAAAGCATCACCAAGGGTTCCATAGGCAAATTTCACGGCCCTTTGGATAGATATTGGCCATTGTCCCTTGAATGTCTCTTCAAAGAGTTCCTTAACTCCCGATGAAAGCCCCAGTTTCATAAAAGCCTTCTTACTGATTTTCTTTCTTACCTTCATGCCATTTCTCCTATCGGTAGGCATTTGCTCACGCCGTTCTCCTGAACGACCTCGTATGCCTTATCTGCCTGTTCTATTATATCCGTGCTGTGGCTCACCATGATTATTTGGACGCCCAGCATCTCGGAAAGTTCCTTCAGCATTCGCCCGAACTGCCCCTGCTTGTCCCTCGATAGGAACCTCCCCGGTTCGTCCAAAATGAATACCGGGGCTGGTTTGGGGACCATTAGGGACCAGAAGGCGAACCTCAGAGCCAGCGACGCCACGTCCAGCACTCCGCCCCCCACCTCTTCCCTTGGCGAGAACCTATCGCCGTCCTTGAGAATCCACGGCGTTGCCTCGGACTGATTTCGTTTAACATCGAATTCCAACTCAAACTTGTACTCATCACCATAAACTACGGAGAGGGCCAGGGACACCACGTTCTCTACAAACGCACATACTTTCTCCTGTGTTAAAACCAACACGGAATTGACAATATCCCTGGCCCTCCCACTCAGCAATGCACCTGACAGCGCTAACTCCTTCCCACGGGAGGTTCGGTCAAGCTCCTGCTGGAGCCGGTCCCTCTCCGCCAAAGTCTTTATCAGAAACTCTGAATGTTGTTGTAGGCTATTTCGCATATCTAATGCCTGATCTTAAGCACGTTTGTTTCCATATTTCAAAAAGCTTGTCATGTTGAATTCCAGTTAGTTCTTCGTTTCTTAATCTTTGACTGTGAGCATTCTTGATAAATTCTACTTCCCAATCTGTCAAACCTTCTTCTACCATCAACAAATCGTCCAGTTCAACGTATGGATATTCATCCTTCATTAGAGTTCCCGTTCTTCATTTCAGCCATCATGTCGTCAAGGTCGGATACCCGTTCCCGAAGTTGCTCTTCCTTTTCCTCAATATCAACCTCTAAGGTCTCTATCCGTTTTTCAGCTTCCTCAACCGTGCCGATGCCCCACTTGGTGCCTAGCGTCTCCAGTAACTGCTTCCGACGGCCTGTCAACTCGGCCCTCTTCGTCCTGGCCTTATCGAGGGCTATCTTTGCTTCCTTGGTTTTCTTGGTTATGTCATTCATCCCATAGTCCCTTTAGGTACACGTGCCCAATTATCTCATCTCTTGTTACCTCGAATTCCTCGCCTCCTACTATCATTTTCTCTCCTACACCATGTCGGCATTTAAAAATATGATCGTTCTTCTTTATTACTCCATCGGGAAAGTGAATCCATAACTCCATAGGACCCCGAGCTTCCATTATTTTAGGAAGCTTTTCAAGATTGTCTAATGCCAAACTTATTGCCCCTAATTCAGCTCGGATGGCATTGATTTCTTCCTTCATTTCACTCATACTCTATTCTACCCCGCTCTCCAGGTGTTCCAGGATTTTCTCTCGAATTTCTTTCGGCGTGTCATCAGCCTCAAAGTGAGCGGCGAGGTTGTCGGCAAACGATACGCCGATTTCGCCGGTTTCTTTGAGTTTGCTCACCAGCTCATCGAACCTATGCTCGTCCTGTTTCATCGGTTCGTCCTTCTCCACGAATACCTCCTCGGCCGGTTTCACGTCTAGATAGATGCCGAATGGCACTCGCGTCTCGGTATCAAACAGAACCACCTTGGGACGATGCCTCATGTCTCGCTCGCTCCTAGTCAGTCTCAGCATGGCTCCGGGATTGATCACTAACGCCTTGCCTACACTGACAAGAAACGGATAATGGTAGTCGCCCAGCACATAGAGGTCATAGCCGGGATGCTTCCCAACAAACTGCTTAGGCCCAGTAAGGTCGTGTCCCGGCCACAATGGTTTATCGCCGACCATCACGTGGGCGACGAGGACTTCAAACTTTCCATCCTGATGTGCCTCGGGAATTTCCTGTCCGAAAGAGACGCCTGTGAACTGAACGGGGTTGCTTTTCGTACCGACTCTATTAGATTCTCTCATTTGCTTTACTACACCAGCGGCTTCCATTATGGCCAGCGTGGAGCGTTTCATGGATGCCTCTGTATGATATGACAGGTCGTGCTGGCCGTGAATAACCAAGGGACAAACATTGCTCCATCGTAGTCTCCAGATTACAGCGGCGACTAGTTCTCCGCTTGGGTTCGGCGAATCAAAGAAGTCACCGGTCTGTATCATGGCATCACATCCATGAGCGTTATAGAGTTCTGTTACTTGGTCCAGCTTACTAAGACAAGTTTCCATGAAATTCTCATCAGTCCGGCCCTGCGGTGTCCGAACCCGTAAATGCCCATCGCCCCATAATAGAATTTTCATCTTTTCCCCTTCCATAGGTCACGAATCAAGTCCCCGGTTATCTTGCCGCAGAACCAAAGAAAGTACAGAGGCGCGAGCAGCAGCGACCCGACGATGACCAGGAAGGTAACGAAATGGTATCTAATCTTACTCATCAGTCTACCCAAACATATCCCTGCTCAGGCACTTCGCCTTCTCGTTCTTCCGGACGGATTTCAAATGATGCGAGTATTAAAACATCGTTCCTTGCTCGGTACTCTTCAAGAGTTTCATACTTTCCGTAAGGTGACAGGGTGCTCCTTGTATAGCCTTCCGGAGGCTCCTCACCATCCTCAAGATACTCACGCTTTTGGATTACTGGGTCGTTATTTTTGTATAATCCTGTTTTTGGGTCTCTCGGGGTTTCAATGGCGTGACAACCTCGATGAAAGCCCGTCAACTGTAATAGGTCTTCATGCGAATCTATGCTGTAATCTTCCCCACAGCAGGTGCAGCTTACTCGTGTTGGGTTATGGCCAAAGCGGCTATAGAAGATTACCTTCGCCTCTTCCTCAGGAGCTTCAATGTAAATGTAGTGATAAGGGGCTTCCTTGCGTCCTCCACCGCTATGCATGTCCCAGAATTGCGTCCACATGTTAGTCTCCTATCCTAAGTTCTCCAACACCATCTGTCTATGCTTATCGTCAAGCTCCTGCCCACATGTGGGACAGTTCTCTATTCTCTCTAGCAAACTATTATACACGCCTTCCATTCTGCCCACTTCATTATCTAAATCGATTATTACTTCCTCTTCCACCTGAATCTTTACCACCAGCTCGGACAAATCGTCTCGCTCAACCTCCGTTCGACCAAGTTCCGCCAGTCGGCCGGACATTTCGTCATAGATTTCCTGTCCCTTGTCAACATCCCTCAATACCTGAAGCTCGGCAATTATCTGAAGAAGATTGTCCACGTGGGCGTCGAGGGAGCAGATGTTCAGTGCCATCTCCCGGCATTCCGCGTAGAGTTTCTCGACTTCCCCTATCTTCTCATCCATTCCCCTAGGCACCGCAATGGTCACCAATATCTCGTCCACCGCCCAAATCTCGGATAACCACTCTATGAGGTCCTGCCTGGTCGCCCTAGAAGCCGTCAGGCTAGTCTGTAGGGCGTTTGCCTCCTCTACCCTATGGGAATACACGGGAAGCTTGCGATAGAGGCTTAGGGACGTTCCTAGCGTCTTTTCCAGTTCCTGGAACCTGTCGGCCTCCCTCTTGTTTTGCCGAATATCGCCCGACAGTTCATCGGCGCACCGCTCGGCCTCGTCGAGGTGGACGACATCATTGAGGGCTGAGGCTATTTTGCCAGGGCTGTCAAGAACTAGGAAGTGGCCGTCGAGTTGGGCCGAGACGTTGATTTCCTTGATATTAAGTATATCAAGAACTATTGGAGGAACATCGGAACGGAGAGCTTCAAGATGGTATTCTCCATGGTGCGGGTCTATATGGCAATAATTGTTTTCAGAACCCTTACGATATCGTTGTATCCCTGTTTTATTATCAAGAGTGATTGTGGCAAAACACTCACCGTCTGATCCATGTCGGATAAACGCCTTACCTCGCGGACGATTTCGGATAACCCAAAGCATGGCGCGGATGACGGCGGATTTTCCGCTATCGTTACTTCCCACCAATACATTTACGCCTGGAGAAAATTCCAAGCTCGTGGCTTGGTGGGACTGGAAGTTCTGGATATCAAGTGACTTGATCATTCTTCAGTCTATTATACGCTTCTTTGTAATCCCACCCCTCATCTTCGTTCAGGAAATGTTCCATCACCCACCAGTGTTGTGATTTACGGTGCTCTTCAAGCCACAGTGCATATGGGATGGCTCCTCTATGAGCCGAAAGTCTTCTGTCAAATTTATGGCAACTCGGACAGAGAGAAATACCATTATCCAGACAATGCCTTAAGACTTTCACATCCCGGCTGATGAGATGGTGGGCCTGGATATTTTCTTTTGCCCCGCAGATAACACACTTGTTTTCCTCCCTCTCTCGTATCAATTTAGACCAAAGAGTGTCTGCCTTTGTTCGCCAGTATTTGGAACAAGGATTATCCTTCTTCTTTTGAAGTTTGGTTTTCTTTTTCTTTTTCAAGATTCAACCACCTCCTGTTCCTCCATGTCCACAGAGTCTCCTCTATCTTGACTATCAGATGTTCGTGTCCGTTTCTTTCGTACAGGAGTACTATGCAGGACGCGCCAGACTCTTGCGACTTCTTTTTCAACATCCACCTCCATGTCATTATCCTCAATTATCTTTACCAACGCGTCTCGGCCCTGAACTTTCTTACCATCCCATGACCACCAGCTACTAGTTGTAGTGAGCTTGCTGTCTATCTTCTGTTCGGATAACCATTGAAGGTTAGACGCCAAATCATCAATCCCAAAATCAAATTCTAGGAGAAAAAATCCTGTCCTAAAGGGAGGCGAAATTTTATTCTTTTCAACCTCGAAATTTATTCGTATCCCCGTAGGTTGTCCATGTTTGTTCTTCAGCGTCTCCCGGTGTTTTAGCAGTACCCGTGTACTGGCATAGAACTGAATTGCCTTCCCCCCGGATACCGTGTGCTTCTTGCCAAAGCTTACCCCCAATTTCTCCCGTGTCTGGTCGAGGGCCACGATTGTTAGGTTACTCTTAGCGATAGCCACAAGGTGCTTCCTAAATGCCGTGGAGAACATCTTTGCCCTCGATGTGCCATATGTGGCGTCTATCAAGTCCGCCCTGGCTTCGGCAAGGGATGGCAGGGCGCTAAAGGTATCTATACCCATTGCTACGGGTTGGTTGAGTCTTCCATCCTGTATTAACTGACAGGTCGGGCCAATCTCCTCGTCGAACAGTCCCTCTATGCTCTCGGGAACCCGGTAGGTGAACTTGTCGTCAATCTTGACCATATTCTCCAAAGCATACTCGTCCTCATCTATCGCGGCCAGTGATTCTTGATTCCATGGTCCTGTGTGGAGTCCAAAGATTTCCTGAGCCCTGTCGAAGTCCAGCGTAATTTCTGCGTCCTCGAATATCGCGTGTCCTCCCATACGCTGGGCGGAACCGAGAATTTCCTGGGCCAGCACTGACTTGGCTGTGGAATTATCGCCGTAGATATGGACGACCCTTCCGGAGCCCACTCCCCCCGGATACCTGTCCGATATGGCGAGGTCTAACAGAGTAGAGCCCGTTGACAGGTAATACTTGCAGGGCGGCAGACCCTCACGCTTTAGCTCAGTTATTGGTTTCAGTTTCCGGCGTTCTTTTGGCACGTCGTTTCCTCGTTATTCTTTCTTCCCTATCATCGTCCAGTAGCCCGGAAGCCTTCTGCATCTCGTGCTCCTTGACCTCTACGTCGCCCCAGTATTCGCCGAGGTACAACTGTATCTCATTCTTGATCATGCTACGACGATGCTCGTAGGCATTCGCCAGGGTCGCCGCCTTGTCGGCATCCAGGTCGGCGTCTATGGATTCTCTGGCCACCCTCTGCACATCCGGGTGCAGGTCAATTGCCGATTTGACTGCGGACTCCGTAACCTTGGCCAGACCGAATTCATCCGGGTTATTTCGGATGTCCCTGTCGGCCTCGGCCTTTACCTCGTCCAGTAGCAGTTTGTGCCTCTTAGATACCGCCTTCAATTCAGCCGCCAATTCGCCGGAGTCACAGGCGAGGGATGGCTGGTTTTGGGCGTCCTTATGTAGGGCGTGAATATGTACGACCAGCTTTCGCCTCAGCTTGGTGTATTGTTCTTGATCGTTTTCTTTCATCAAAATATCCTCTCGATGATTTCCACCACATATGCTCGGTCAACCGACTTGCCGTCGGCCTTTTTCTTCCTTAGCAGGCTAATGAGTTCCGTGAAGTAGGCTACGTCAACTCCGACTAGTTGTTCTCGGAGGATTTCCGGATTGTCCAAGTCCAAGTCACTGATTTGTAAAGCTATCTTGAGCATCTGTCCGGCGTTGATCGTCCATCCCCGCTTGATGAACTTCCTAGTTCGAATCATTGAGCAAATGGGATATTTGGAACCCACGTACTTTAGCTCTTTCGTAAGGAGCGACTCCATCGCTTCTTTCTTCAGTTCAAGGTGCTCGGTCTTGCTATCCCACCAGTTTGTACAGTGGACAAAGTCGTAGTTCTTGTGTATCTCATCCGGCTCCCCGAAAAATCGGATGACAAGCTGGATGTTGCCGGAGAGGGAAATGGCGTTGGAGGAAAAGAAGACCGGACGGTACGGGGGTTCAGCTTCCGCTGCTTCGGCAACTCCCATTGCTTTGTCCACGTACTCCGATGCGGCGAGGCTGTCTGGGTCGGGGTCCGCTTCAAAGAACTTGTATCCCTGATTGTTTATCCCAGCGATACCGGCCGACGGTATCCTAATTCTTACTCGGTCATGTTCATCTATAACTTCAATTGGGTATTGCTCATTCTGACCGGGTTTTTGTGGGCCTTGGTTGCCAACTTCGGAAAACTTTTTCACATAATAATTGGCAATCGCCAGGACTGTTTCCTTATCGCGGAAGTAAATGTCAAAGTCCGAAACCTTAGAACCGAGTAGCATAGAGGCAATACACCCGCCTGTGATAATGGTGTTCTGCTTTACAAGACTAGCAGTTTTTCCATCATCTATTGACTTTACCCAGTCACTAAACTTGCATTTGAGAATCGCTTTTATGGTCTTGGTTTTCATTCTTCGTTCCTCTTTCGCCTACGTTCCTTAATCCGCTCCTGAATCGTGCGGGTCGCTTCACTCACCTCTTCCTTCTCTTCTAGTTCTTCCGACTCGTCATCATAGGGGTTAGGCTCTTCATTGGGTTCTTCTGATTCCGGTTCGGGTTTGGGTTCTGGTTCTCGTTTGCGTCTCTTACGAGGCTCCTCTTTCGGTTCATCCTCAGATTCTCGCCTGCGCCTACGAAGCTCCTCATCTGGTGCTTCCGTCTCATCCTTTGATTCTCTTCGGCTACGTCTACGGGTGCGGGGCTCCGCGTCCCTGCCCTTGTCAAACTCATCCTCAAGCTCGTCCTTCAAATCTTCATTGCCATCCCCCTCGTCAACCGTACCCAGCATCTCGGCAAGTTCGTCGTAGGTGTGGAATTTCAACACGTCCAGGAAGCGCGGAACGTCCTTGCACCAGTCGCTGATATCCCAATTCCGCTTCTTAACGCGGTATCCTCCGTAGTCTATGTCGGTCCATTTCTTGCCCCATCGTTTGAACATGAACACATACCCATTTACCGGGTCCAATAAATCAATAAACTCCGGGTCGCCGCCCTCGTCTGTTTCCGTCATGTCTTCCGACTGGTCCAGGATGCCCATCTTGTATACCTTGGTATAGGGCATGATGAAGAACTTCGTGCCCTCTTCCTCGGTGTCCTTGTCGGTGGCATCTACAACCCATCCAAGCATTGCCTTGGGCTTGGGGTCAGAAAAGCCGCCAGTGAACGGTTGGAGGTTCCTAACTACGGTATACATTTCCTTGCGCTCTTTTTCACCCACACCGTCTTTGTGCTTCTTGTAGTATTCTAGTTCCTTGTCATGCTCCTCGCAGAGGGGACACTTGGCCGACCTTATCTCGGCCGGTATTTCCATATTTTCCTTATGGAGATATTGGGCCATCCACTTGGGGCACAATCCCGATAAATCGTTGGCCCCGATGCTTCGATGGAAATAGAGCTTGAGCGCTAACAGGTCCGGGTCATCCTTGTGGGCTGGGAGTAAGTGAACCTTATGGACTAGCTCACCCCCATCCTCGCCGGAGGCTGTTGTGTACTGGGATATGTTCAGGTTCTCCAACGTTTCCTGTCCCACAATAAATGCCTGCCGGTTCTGGAACCCGTCGCCCTTCTCGGCCTCCTGCCGGTCCTTCCTCGCTGCGTCTCTCCTCGATTGCCTAGCTTTGCTCATGTAATTTTCCTTTCTGATTCAGTTTTTTCTGGCCACCGAATAACTATAGTTTTTTTAACTTTGGTAGCGCCAAGAAATTCCATTATTGCTCCTTCCCCATTTCCTTTTCTACTTGTTTCATTCCTTTTTCATGCCGCATTTCCAGTAATGGTTTCAAAAATTTCTTTATTGCCTCCATTCCACCGTCATAGAAGAGTTTCACTAACAAATTCTTAACAGTTTCTCCTTTTTCATATCCAGCGAAACCGTCATCATAATATTCTTCGATAACCGCCGCTGTGTCTTCTAAAAAGTAATTACTGACGACAAATGAAACAAGAACTTCCTGTTGGTCTTTATCCCAAATATCTAGCCAATAGTGTTCTTTATCCATCTCACGCTCCTATTCTACTTGCCCTGAACAGCATACACACCAGCCCGGCCTCTCCGGAATCATAGGTGTGGTCCGTCAGTTCCTCTATCATTGAGGCAAACTTTTCCGCCTCGCTTCCCTTGCTTCGCAACAAACATGATCTCAAATATCCCAATATGCTTCGTCTCACTTTCTCTGGGTCTCTGTCTGCAAGTCCTAGTTTATTATACGTCGCTGCTATCTGTGTCCAAGTCCCATTTCCTACGATTTGTTTGCAGATATCAATGACGCCCTTCTCAGTCATGGTATACGACTGTACCGCCTCTATCGCTTCTTTGACAGGCAGTCCGTTCTGCTTTTCTAGAAGCACTAAGGCGATTCTCGGACACCCCTCTGCGTTGTCTATAATTGCCTCAAGCACGGGTAGTCCGGGGTCCTCTATTCCGGAGACTTCCTCGGCATTGATCAATAGGTCGGCGATATCTTCCTCGCTTAGCTTGTTCACCTCTATGTGCTCACAGCGGGTCCGTATCGTCTCTAGCAGCTTGTTGGGATTCGTAGAGCACAGGAAGTAGTATGCAAACTCCGGGATATCCTCAAAGGTCTTGAGTAAAGCATTTTGAGCATCTTTTGTAAGGGCGTGGACCTCATCCAGTATCACCGCCCTACCGCCCCCACTGAACGGGGCAGCCTCGGCGTATCTCTGGAGGTCCCTCGCCATGTCTATACCCCGCTCGCTCGCCGCATTCTTCTCCACGATGTCGAAGTCCTTGCACCCAAACTCGGCGGCCATTATCCTGGCCAACGTTGTCTTGCCGCACCCTGATGGCCCCTTGAACAAATAGCAATGGGCACGATTGGCAGAATCGGCCTTGACCGCCTTCTTAAGGGCGGCGACCGCCGATTTATTGCCGATGAATTCGTCGAGTGTCTTTGGTCTTACTGTTTGGTAGAGCATTAATCTTCCTTTTCAATTACCACAATTCCTTCGTCAGTTCCTCGCATTTCTACCAGTTCATCCCATGGGTGCTTGTGCTCGTGGTCGTCTTGCGGGATGGTCCAGACTGTCAATTCTTCCCCATATTGAGATATCATTTCATCGAGGAAAGCTTCCCAATTGTCTTTGCAAACACCGGAGACATCGATTTCTTTCAACTGTGGATACCATCGTAACAGCCAGGGTTTGCATTCCCTAGACGCTCGGGGCAATTGGTGTGTCCATAGTTTATCCTGCGCCATAAAATCAAGAATATCATATATGCCTTCCATAAGACGGGGGGACAATAATCTTTCAGTCGTGATACTAAGAATATCACCAAGGTGGAATGATCTACTTTCCATCACACTTTCTCCATTTCAAGCAAGTTCCGGCCTATCTTCCACTCGGCCTCCCATGGAACCGCCTTGTCCCAGTCCCATATCGACCTCTTTACTATTATACGCCCCATCTCCTCCACGTCCTCGACCTCGGCGTCAATTACGTCAAAAACAATTGAATCGTGAATCTGGCCGCATATCCAGCTCTCCATCTTTCGCTCCCTCATCTGCTTTTCCATTATCAGCAGTACCTTGAGTAAACGATGGAACGACGGGCCTTGACTCGGGAAGTTCCCGATTTGCTTGTGATTCAGGAAGCCCTGTCTGCCATACTTTGCTCTAAATCCTGTCTTATAGGGAATGTATCCCTCTTTCTGATAGAACCGAACTAGCTTCTCCTTCCATGCCTTCAGGTCCGCTAGGTCGTCCCAGAATATCTCCTCGACCTCCTGTATTCGCTTCTCAGTCCACTGGGGGTTGTTCTTTGCTATGCCCTTGTAGTAGTCGCCATAGAACTCCGGGAATGTAAAGCCATTCTTGCCCTTGTATCGCTCCTCGGGAGTTATCTCGTTTTCCGGTTTTTGATAGAGCAGGGCGGCATAATATCTGTGGTAGTCCACGTTGTTCCGGATGTTGTAGATGAGCCTCTTGTCTTTTGACTCGCAGGCCAGCATGCGAACTTCGGCCCCAGAGAAGTCTAATTCCATCAGCCAGTTGTATCGGGGAATAAAACAGATTCTCAACATTGCTAATAAGGGTAAACGGACCGGGATATTCTGGAAATTAGGGTCTATTGAACTTGACCGGTAAGACGAAACAGAATGGAGCAAGAAGCTAGGATGTAATAAATCACCATCCCCCATCAGTTTCCTGTATCCCTTACAGTACCCGGCAAGCTTGACAAGATGGGCTTGGTGCTGACAGGATTCGATAATCTTTGCGTTTTCTGAGTCGGATTCAACCTGATTTAACAGGAACTTTAGCGACTCAGCGTCCGTCGCACAGTCGTCCGGGTTGTCAGTGTCGGTGCCCTTGCCAGTCAGCTTCAGGGGATTCAATCCCATTACGCCATAGAACAATCGCTTCTGTGCCTGGTGAGAACCGCTGTCCCATGTCTTGCCGTACTTCTTTTGGTACTCCGTGAGACAGTCGGCCCCCTGTTTGTCGGTCAGTATATCGAGGCTGTCCTGTGTTTCCTTCTCTAGCTCGTCAAGGCGTTCTCTATCTACCTTAATACCCCGCTGCTTCAGAGAAACCATTACTGGGATGGCTTCGTGGAATAATTCGTAGGCCCGCTCCAGGTCAGGGATCATCTGTTTGTCCTGATCCTGCTTCCACTTCAAAAGATATCGAGCATCTAAACAATTATACCTGGCAACGGTCTGGAGGAATTCGTGTTCAAGGTCCGCCGGATTGACCTGCCCTTTGTACAGCGTACCATATCGCACATAGGTCTGAAATCCTTGACTACAGACCCCACGTCGATTGTCCAACACGTGTTCCCTCACCATCGTATCACAGATGACATTATTGATTCCTACGCCCAGTTTGATTCGTGACCATAGTTCCTCACATTGCTGATTTTGGATTATCTTGGGAGTATCAGAGCAAAGCCAATTTTTCAAGAGGGAATAAATGTGCCTTAGTTCCTTTTCAGTCCATCTGGCTTGCGGATGTTTTAGGGGGATACAATAACCAAAGGTTGGGATATTAGAAAAAGCTACAGTTAATAATCTACTTTTTTTAGCATAAGGAGTAAATGAGGTTGCTTCATAATCAAACGCCACCTCTTTTTCAGTACTCATTTCACAGAGTACTTGTTCTACACGTTCCATCGAACAAACTATTTCAAATGCATTCTCGTCCAGCCGCTGGTCTTCATATGCATTGTACGGTCCTACCATTGATAGACCGGCCTCCAGCACTTCCATCATCCTACCGTCATACTTGTGCTTCTCCCTAATGAACCAAGAAGGATGGAATCCACAGGCCACCCAGCAGTTCCATAGATTGCTCGGCACGACCCTACTGTGCATATTGGTAGCATTGACGGCAAAGGGAGCGTCCCTCAATATCTCGGATATCGCCGGGGTGCCAAAGGCGAATATCAGGTCCGGCTGTATCTCCTGCAATTGCTTGGTCACCCTAGGGCGGCAGGCCAGCAACTCGTCCTGGGTCGGCGTCCTATTGCCCGGGGGACGGCATTGGATGACGTTCAGCTTGATACAGTCATCGTCTAGGTCGATGTCGAACTTTCGCAGACATCCCCGGAGGAACTGGCCCGCCTTGCCTACCAAGGGAATCCCATTTAGGTCCTCATCCTTGCCCGGTGCCTCGGCGACCACGGCGATGGAAAGCCGGTTATCGCCGTGGGGGGGCATCTTGGGGGACTTACAGCCCTTGTCCAGCCCGCACGGGCATCCACGGGAAGGCCGGGGTTTCCTTTTGGTCGTCCTAGGGACTATCTCTGATTCGTCAAAGAAGAATGACTTCACGTCATGTTCTCAATAGGGACTTGCCAGAACCATCTCTTCGGAGTTATTCTATCGCGTGCCATCTCGCAGTATTCTTGTTTTATGTCTATACCGATAAAATTGCGTCCGAGTTTTTGAGCGACGAGTCCCGTAGTTCCAGCACCGAAGAAGGGGTCCAGGACCGTGCAGGGGATAGGTTCCCCGCCGCACTCGCACCCCCGCTCCCAGCCGACTGTGGTGTTCTCCGTGACGTGCCGTTGCGGGTCGCGGTTGCCGACTTCTATTCCGCCGATGTGATACTCTTCGTAATCTATCATACATTCCCCGCATCGGGCCGGAATAGACGACTTGGCATCACAATGGGGGCATCGATACGCTGTCAGTTTGGTATTCTCCCCCGGCCTGGTCGCCTTGCGGTCCTTCTTGACGATCCTCTTCCACGGGGCCCCGCACTCCGGGCAGCAGCCCTTCATGCTTGTCCCGGCGAGTATGCACGGCTCGACCAGCTTGGGCGGGAACGTGGCGAAGTGGGCTTTCGAGAACGGGGCGGTGGGTATCGTCCAGACGGAGCGCCTGTTGCGGCCATGCGGCAACCACGTCTCGGGCGTGGTCTCTCGCCAGCCCTCGTAACCCGGACGTTCAAGCTCTTTGCTCCCAGCCTTAGCGGGCGGGGTAGGACCGTCCTTTGGATAACGGGCGTGCGTGTTCTCGCTCTGCTCTTCCCTCACCGCATCCGCATCGTAGAAGTACCGCGGCTTCTTCGTGAGCAAAAACAGCGATTCGTGGGCTTTGGTGCAACGGTCGGTGACGGACTCGGGCATGGGGTTGGGCTTGTGCCATATAATCTCTTGGCGGAGATACCAGCCATCGGCGCGGAGCGCGAAGGCCAGCATCCAGGGGATACCCACGAGGTCTTTGGGCTTGAGGCCTGATCGTACCTTAAGACCTGATCGTGCTTTAAGACCTGATCGAGATTCCTCTGTTCCATACATTCTTTCCGTATCGTTACGTCCAGCACTTTTATCACCTGAGTAACTATCCCCGATATTCAGCCACAGCGTACCGTCATCCCGCAGCACCCTTCGCACCTCGCGGAAGACGGCGACCATCTTCTCGACGTACTCCTCCGGCGTTTTCTCCAGCCCAAGCTGCCCTTCCACGCCGTAGTCCCTTAATGCCCAATAGGGGGGACTCGTAACACAACAGTGGATACTCCCATCGGGCAAGGGAATTCCCTTAGACACGTCCGCAACGATTATCTTACTCTTCAACCCTATAACCTCTCAACTGTCGCCAAATATGTGAACTTGCCTTCATCTCGGGACTTGAAGCAGATGAATTTGCTCTTATCATCAAATCGCATCTTACGACTTTCCTTGAGCACTTGGGATAGGAACGTGGGTGTGATACTGAACTTCAGCTTTGCTCCATCTGTCTCGTCTCCATCCCCTTCGCCTAATGTCTCCTCAAGCTCGTACGTCACGTCGTCAGTAGATGATATCTTGACGGTTCCGCCGTCGATGGTAACTGTCACTTCGCGGTCTTCCAGGGCGACCTCGGTAAGTTGCTTGTCATGTCGGTTCAGGACCTCCACCAATTCCTCAGGCAATACGAACGTCTTGTCCAGCGTCTTTGCCTCCTGCAGGAAATCCTTGGCCGGTGGATACTGGCCCTCTAGGCATCGACCAGCCACTATCGTGTCCTCGCCCACCTTGAAGTAGGCCACACTGTCAACCACCGCCCAGCCTGTTATCGTCTCGCCGTAGTGGACAACCTGGGCGATTAACTCCGGGGACAGGACATATGGGCCTCCTACGTCTGTGCCCATCTGGTACTGGGTAATCCGGAATCCGTCCGCCGCTATAATGTCTTTGCCTTCCAACAGGACTCCGAGAAGCACGCCGCGACTCGCATCTCTAGAGGCGGCGAACCGGCACATTCGGATGCCCGATATCATGCCCTTGGGGATGTCTCGCCATTCCTCAACATCAAACTTCAGGTCATCGAGATAGGGGGCCTCTTCCTGTATGGAGTAGGAACCCCGGAGCTTGTGCTTGTCGGCCTTTACGACTAGCTTGCCATCCTTGGTAGATAGCTCAATCTCGTCCATCGTAGAGGACGTAAGGAGCTTGTATACCGGAGCAGCGGGCACACGGCAGTCCAAGCCAGTGTCCTCGTCCATCTTTACCTGTACCATGATAAGGCCGTCTGCGGCTCGAAGGGTCTTACCCGAAACGCGGAAATCTCCCATCTCTTCCTGTATGGGATTGGCCGCAACTGCGGGGTAGAGCTTATCCATTGCTTCAATCAGCTTTGTTCGTTTCACTATCAGTTCCTTTCTCAACAAGATGCATGCCATATTCATTCGGTCCTACGGTTGGTGTAATATCTGCTCTTAGCTGAAGCTTATTTTTTCTAAACTTTAAATAGTCTACCTGATGATGCCAGCGGTTAAACTTCCAGACAACCTTTACAACGTCGGGATGCTGCTTCTGCAGCGATTCTGCAAACGCAAGACGGTGATCGTCGGTATTGTAGACGTTGTCCGTATTACCGCCTTTCATGGGCTTTCCAGCACCAACAGTTTGTCCCTTATTCATAAGTAACGCATGAAATAGCATAGTACAATAACCGTCTTTGAGTAAGCGTAGGCTAAGGTCTGTATCTTCATTATATCGGCCTCGCCATCGGTATGAGAGACTTGTATCGAGTAGGATACATGAATAGATACGACTATTTAGTAAGAACGGCGATAAGTTCGGGCCGCGGTCCATTACAAATCCCTGGTCATGCGGCCCAGCCATTACTACGTTTTCGTATCTATCTACGAAGTCTTCCATTGCACTAAAAAAGCCGCCTCCATGGACACGAAGTCTCCGGTTATTATGACACCTTGTAAACTGCCCGATATTATCATCTACTGTCCAATGCCGCTTATATTCCCGCTCCTTACACCACTCCCAGATAAAGTTACGTGCCGGAACTGATCCCTGACCAAGGTTAGAGAATGGCATGCTAACTACTTTGGTCTTACCGAGATGCTTTATATATTCATCATATTCTGTTTCTTCAACAAAAAAGCGGTACGAGACGCCCATACGGTCTAATAGCTTTCCTGTACTTTGGCAATCTGCGCGGCCCTTACTCGGAATACATACTGGATACCTACTATTAGTGGGCGTACCGTCATAGCAGTATTGACCAGATAAGTGTTTTTGGTGTGGAAACCAAGCTGAGTCCGACTTAATAGATACGGGGAGGTCGGCCCTCTTGGCGAACGCGGCTACGTCCTTCGCCGTTATAAAGTTTATCGTAATCTGGTACTCTGGTCTAGCATCGCCCATCGAAAATGAAGGCATTCCCCACCAATGATCTGTCCAACTCGGCTTTATATCAAAGAATGATGACTTCTGTTTATGTTGACGTAGCGGCCGTCCGAGCGTATCGCTAGTTTCCATCTTTCCTCCGTAATTCATATTTGTCTTTTCCCGATCTGTAAATACGGGATTTATCACCCTTCTTCATTTCGATAAGAAAATTCCGATAGAGTCCATATGCGGCACAGTTTCCCTTTGAACTTGTCCATAGTTCCTGTTCCGCCATTCTATCGACTATTTCTTCGCAACTAAGCGGGATATCCGCCTTATCAAGAACTATGATAGCAGCGGCGAACTTCTTGAGCTTCTTTTCTTCTTTTACTGCTTCTTGCTTCTCCTTCTCAGGTTTGGGGGCCTCTGAAACTTCTACCCCGTCATGAATATCGCCGTTTACCATATCGCCCATACTTCCTATGTGAACGTCACCGGCTACCTCTTGAGCCTGTGGAGGATACTCTTTCCGCAACTGCTCCTCATACTCTTTAGATATATGAGGATTCTCTCCTACCTCTTGAGCCTGTGGCGGGTCGGTCCGCTTCCACTCTTCCTGGCAGGCATTGTGCGTGTTTCGGTCCTGCTGTTCGCACAGCTGACATTCCTCGGTGCTCATATCGAATGCCGACTCGCCCTTCTCGTCCAGCCCGAACGCCGGGCACGCCTCAATGTACGCCGTTCTCTCATCGTCTGTCATCTCATTCTCCTCAAAACATACCTAGAAACTTTTTCTTGAATTTTTCACATCGGCCCTTAGTATTTACGTCCCGACATTTGTGATACGTTGCTTCGGCTCGCCAGTCTACGAATCCTTTCCGGTCATTAGGACTAATGGGGTTCGCTAAACAAAGTTCAGAAACAAGTCCCGCGAGGCCATAACAACTTTTACAGTTTCCACAGACTGTCATTCCTTTCGTTTCAGCTCTCATCTCATTCTCCTACTCTATTATACACTCTGAACCGTTTGTCTTCAAAATTTCCCGTAGGAACGCCCTACGGGCCGGAATCGCGGAAACAATCTTCTGAGGAATGTTGCCTGCTTGGCATCTCGATTCTCCTGTCATTCTTGATGAGTCAATTCGTACGTCATGCGAACTTGCAATTCCGAAAGCAATGGGTGAGTCTCGATCTCACAATCAAGTTCTAGACCTTGTAGTTTTTCCAGTTAAACTACCATTACTCTATACCGAGTAGCTCAAAACGGCGGACGGGACTCGAACCCGCATCTTCCTGCGAAACAGGTGCTATACCTCGACATGCTACCACTAGTACCACATGCCATTGAGCTACCGCCGCTCCGCCGTCTCTCCGGGCTGTCAGCACCACTTTCTGCCTATCTTCCATTCGCACTACGCCGCAGGTGTCGCGGGCCGATTCGCTCTGCACGTTTTCGGATCGGCAACCGGATGAGGGACATGCCGTGATCCCAGCCTTCTTCATCTCTCGTTAAAGCCGCTTGTTTATACTGGGCGGGCATTATGGGCTTTCACCTAAAGCGGCGGGGAGGATTTGCACCTACTTTATAGACCACCGAAGTTATGGCCCATAATTTCTGACACCTGACAATCTTGGCTTCGGCCCACTGTCATGGCGGCTCCGCCGCAAGTCCCCGGTAGTATATCCCAAACACCTTGCACCTGTCTGGCCACCGGGGTATTGCTGGATATGGCCTGTCCTTCTCAGGCATGTAACGCAGCAGAGCGCAGTATCGAATGGGTGATTCCCAAGCCTATGGAATGGGTGGTTCCCAAACGAGTAACCCCGATGCCTACGTGACTGTCTCACGCCGCCTATCCAGCAATATTAAAGGCTCGCCCGGCCGTCGAAATCTTGAAGACAGCAACGGCTTCCGCAGGGAGTGTCCGAGAGAACATAGCCTGCTAATCCGAGCCTAATTTTGAAGCCTCATCCAAAGTCTCCGACAGGATTCTATACCTGCGTAACCGTGGCAAGGGCCAGGGCGTCCTATAGAGCCTAGACGACGGAGAAGACAAGACTTCAATACTAAAAGCTGACGGAGGGTCGGTTTTCGCGCCTACACCACCACGCGGCAAGGCTATACCGGGCAATCCCATGCATTCGTCCATAGCACCCTATGGCTATCCAGCCCGGAAGGCGCTCCGGTCCACACCACGGTTATGTCGCCGACTCCTGAAGCCTTGGTTGCCCGTCCCACACCGCGTTCCGTAAAAGATGGGCCTCATAGCTGGGTTTGCACCAGCACCTCCGGCTTATGCCGTCCGCCAGCTTGTATCAAAAGGCTCGCCCGGCAGGATTGGCATTACCCGCTACCTGCTTGCCACGTTTCTCCATACCATCTGGTCCCATTAGGGTCCAACTTGGTAGTGGCTGGTATAGATAGCCCTGCGTTTCACACACGCCGCGAGCGAGCCTTGTATTAAAACCTATCCGGCCGGTCTTTTCATCCGGCATTGATACACCGCTCCTTGCAAAGCATTCACCCTAGTATCTTCGGGTCGGCGTACGATTGTCTCATACCGCGGACAGGCGTATCCATCTTTGGTTATCAAATAGCAAATAAATTCTTAGGTTACTTTATCGAAACAGTTACGACATTTATCCCGAATTTTCGCCGTATCAGTCCGGCCTTCCGGAGCGGTCCAGAAAGAATTGCAACCCCGGCAAATCTCTATAGCGTATCCACCATTGAAATTAGTATTTTTCTTCGTCTTTTCTCTTAATTCATCATCGGTCAAAGGATTAGTCATTTGCCTTTCCTTTCAGTTATCAAAAAACTTGAGAGGCGGGCCGGGTTCTCACCGACAGGCATTTCGCATTCAAGGCCTTAATATCAACCAGCACGGGCGTTATCAAGGGGTTTCTTATCAGCCGATGCGCATCAGAATCAAAGACCTACCCGAAGCACGTTGTTCCCGTAGCTACAGGCTATAGTTCCTCTCGGAATCTTCCTAGCCGCGAGGTGCGTAGCTGGCAAAGCTTACGCAGGCACATTCCCTGTACCGCCGCCTCTCATATTCGGTTTTCAATTAGCTTGCCTATTTCATTATACACGTCGGCTGTCAAGAAATCACTTTAGTACCGAGAAATTCAACGGCACTCTCCGTATTCTTAGCAATTCCAATATCATCGACAATTCCGGTTGCCAATGCAAGCCCCTGCGGACTGATTCTTGCTACGAGATAGTGAAAACCGTCTTCCGACGAACGAAAGCGAATCTCTATATCACCCCTTACGGATTCCCGGAGGAACCATTCTATCGTTTGTTCCACCTCTGATTCTACCTGGTTAGGGTCCATTATCATTTTATGTTTCATCATTGTGTTCCTTTCTAGCTTACCTATTCTATTATACTCAACCCGTTGCCCGCGGCTCGATAAAATCGCCAACGTCCTCGATTTGATCGGCATCGACGATATCTGTATTTGAGGTGGGAAAGACGTAGACATTGTAATCGCCGCTCTCCCTAATCTCGATGAGCATTGCATCGACATTGCCAATGACAGGGAAATCGACTGTAAGGCGTCTGCCAATGTCATGCTTCCTAAGTGCATTCTTCTTTATCGCCATCGTTCTACCCTTCGTAAGCAAAACCCTCTGCGATCAGAACCTCCGCCACTGCCTTTGAGATCGGTAGCGAACGGACCTCATAATCTACTACCACCGATAGCAAGCATCGCTTGAATCCCGGTGGTAAACACACCGAAATACCATCTGATTTCGGAAGCTGTCGGACTCCCTTAGTGATCGTCTGCATCGTTTGCTCCTTTCCAAGTTATCAAGTGTCTTTTGCCTTCATCCCATTATACCCTCGACCTCTCGTTTCGGCGAATTTTCCCAAGAAATTTTTCCACCTCTCCTAGCTCCAAACATCCAAAGTGTTAATATTTCCCAAAGATTCGGCCAAATATTAACGTTTGGCGAGAAATCGAGAAATGCCATTTTCATAAGTCCCTATTCCGCTAAGGCTCTTCGGTCGAATTATTTACTCGAAACCTAAGAAAAGCAAACATTTGGAGGGGTGTTTTGCTAGTATAATAAAGAAGAAGAAACAGAAGAAGAAGAAACAGCTGTTATTATACTAGCTTTTGCACCCGAAAAATATTTACATTCGATCTTTGGGGTATGGGGTATAATGGTTTGAGGTGAAGATGGTCGAAATCAAGATCAAGCTGACAAAAAGCCAGAGGGAGGCGATTGCTTCCGGTGCCCCTGTCTCGTTCATCATCCTTCCCACCAAGGCAAGCAGGGCAGAGATCATAAGGGGTGAGGGAACCGAGGCCCGTCTGGATGCCGATGTCCTCACATTGGTCAATGCCTGGAACGAGCATCCGTACATCCGTTACGAGGCCGTCCAGGAGAGCAGAAATAACCCCATCACGATAGATGAGGTTGACACTCATGGCGGCGTGTTCAAGAAGGCGATCAAGGAGGTGGGTGTGTCAAAGCTGCTGGAGAGAATGGGGAGCTACTTCGAGGCCTGCCGCCAGGATCGCCATATCTGGGAGGGCCGTAACCACGGCTATTCCCATCTCGGCGGATTCCTGCGGAAAGTCACCGACTGCCATTCAAAGCGGGTGGGGCTCTGGTGGACCAAGGATGGCAAGAAAAAGCTCCCCGACAAGGACCCTGGTTTGACCCTGGCAATAGCAAATGCCTATGCCAAGAAGTTCTTGGGGCGCAAGGCGTTTGGACTGAAGAACCCTGGACAGGATTATGAGAGCTTCATGGTGGCCGGTGAATGGCTGAAGGGTCGGGAGGACAAGCCCCTGCCGAGGGGGCAGTTGATAACCCTGCTGCTCGACGTGGTGGAGGACGCCCATGGGGGGCTCAAGGGTGCCGTGCCGCCTAGTTGGCTGGGTTCCGAGAGGACCTGGAAGGTGGGTATACCGGCGGCCCTCAAGGGGATGTTCGGCTAAGTCCTTTGTTTGTAAAGGGTTGTGGGACAAGAAAAATAGGGAAGTTTTTTTATTTTAGGCTTTACTTTTTCCTTGAGGGGCGTATAATGATAGTAGAGTGAAAATCGAATATGCCTCTTGAAGGAGACAAGAAAATGAATTATGCAGAAGCCACAAAAGAACTCAGGCGAACTGGCACTAAGTACGCCACGGGTGATTCGCTCTGTGCTATGTGTGCTAAACTGATAATTGACGTAAGGGGCTTTCGTCGTCCTGTGCTAGCAAAGCTCTACACCCATTTTCAACAATTGCCAGACGATAATGCAATCTACGCCGAGAATAAGCGAATCCTAACTGATCCGTTTGCAATATTTGACGTTATCTAATCGCCTAGCCCTTACTGGATTATTGAAAAGGAGATAACCATGAAACAGGCACACAATGACAAGCAAGCAATCAAATGGCGGAACGGGTACTTCTGGTGCCCAATCTGCCGGGAACCGTTTCTGTTCAAGCCCCTTGCCGAGGAGTGCGTGATACTGCACGAGAACGGCGAAACTGGCGAGGATGTCTATGACCGAGAGCAAGCTCAGGCCCTCGTGACGCAGTGGATGAATTGGGTGGGAGTTTAACATGAATCCGAAATATGTCACCATAGAACACAATGGGTTCCACTCTGCCTGTATCTTGGCCCCTTACGAGCGGCATTGCGATGTTCTGCCTTTGCCCGGAAAGATTCTAGGAGCGGGTGAATTTCAGATTTCCTTCAGTAGTCCACCTAGTCACATCAAAGTGACCTGTTTCGGGGAGTCTGTAACACTTGGAGTCAAATCGAGGGGTGAACAGGACGCTGTGATACTGTGTCGGTTATTGAGAATTGGGAAAAATTTCTAGGTTTCTGTTTTTTCCAGTGTATAATAGAGAGAAGGAGAAAATGATGAAAATTCAATTGAGCCCCGGAAATGTGTTGAAGGTCGGATTTGTTACTGGTGAAGATCGCGAAGATGGAAGCTTAGATGGTGAGTTCGAGATTCACTTCGATACCCCTGAATATCCGAAACGGATCGTCGTAAAGGAGTCGGCCGGGTTTGATGGGAGTGAGAAGGGGAAGGCGAATGAGGTATTATACGAGGAGTGGTTTGGTAAGCCGATTCTTCCGCAGCATATGTAAGAATCGCAAGGTGTGAATTTTGATAGAGAGAAGGAGAATGAAATGAGCGACTGGTGGATAACTTTTTGACGAGTGCTATAGTATCAAGCGTTATGATGACGTTAGGGATTTTGATAGGGAGGAAGATGAGATGAACCCCGGCGAAAGCAAAATCAGCATAAGCTTTTGTTCAATATTGACAATCTTGTTTATCACGCTGAAGCTGTGCGGCGTGATAGGGTGGTCGTGGTGGTGGGTGGTTAGCCCTCTGTGGCTGCCGGTTGTCGCCGTCCTGGCGATTGCACTCATCGGGCTTGTCATCGTTGGAATCGTAGCCCTCATGATGGATTAGGAGAACGAAGATGAAAGTCACGACAAGAGAAATTCGAGATGTAACAATTGTGATGACGGATGAGGAAGCTAATATTCTCATGTCTGTTATCAGGCATGTCGGTGGTGAACCTGAAGGGCCAAGAGGAGCAATAAGCTAGCTTCTTAACGAATTTAGGGACAATGGGATTCATGGTTCCGCTACGGCAAAGCTTGTTGGTAATTTGCAACTTGACTAGAAAGGCGGTGAGTGAAATGAAAGTCGAAACCAGAGAAGTCCGGGATGTGACAGTTACGATTACGTTGACGGGGGAAGAGGCTGAAGTCCTCGTTTCCGTCGTTGGAAATATCACCGGCCCTGCGAATGGCCCGAGGGGAGTGATGGACCGGCTGTACGATAAACTTCAAGCCTCTGGAGTTTCTTCATCCCCCACGGTACGGAAGCTGTCCGTCATGCAACTCGAATCATACAAGAAAGGCGGTGAGTGAAATGCACATGTTAGACTTCAGGACCGATGGAGTTGCCCGTATGATGTATCTCAACGCGGATGGACCGCCCTGGCATGGTCTGGGCGTGGGCCTCGACCAAGTGCCCAACAAGGAAGAGGCAATCATCGCCTCTGGAATGGACTGGCTGGCCGAGAAGTCCCAGCTGTACGTTGTCGGCAAGAGCGGACAGGCCATGTTTAAGGTTCCGGGCCGGTATGCCGTGGTTAGGTCCGACAAGAACCCCGGCGAGGAGGACTATGTTCTCGGCGATGTTTCCGACCGATATATCCCCATCCAGAACCGTGAGCTTTTTGAGGTGGGCGAGATGCTGACCCAGGAGGGAGCCGCCATCTACCACACGGCGGGCGTCATCAATGGTGGCCGGAGAGTCTGGGTGTTGGTGAAATTGCCCAATAGCATCGAGGTGGTCGGGGGTGATATCACCGACAAGTACCTGCTCGTCACTTCCACACATGCTGGTTCCGAGGCCGCCCGAATGATGTTCACGCCGATTAGGGTGGTCTGCAATAACACGCTGACTGCTGCCATTAGCCGGGAAGGTATCCAGGCCCGAGTCTGGCATGCTGGCTCCCTGAAATGGCAGTTCAGCAATGCCTTGGAGCTGTTGGGAATCGCCAACAAGGTATTCGACGAGACAGGCGAGAAGTATCGGGCGATGGCGGCAAAGGATATCACGCTGACCGGGACCAAGGAGTATTTCTGTGCCATCTTCCCCGACAATCCTGAGGCCAAGCACAATACCCTTCGAGCGAGACAGCGTGGCGTGTTGCTGCATAACTTCGAGGGCGGTGGTAAGGGCTCCCAGTTGAACGGTGTGAGAGGCACGGTCTGGGGGGCGTATAATAGCGTGACGGAGTTTCTGACCCACCGTCACCTGAACAGCAGCAAGCCGGAGCGTCGCCTTGATTCCGAGTGGTTCGGGACGGCGGCGAAGATTCGGCAGGATGCGTTTGATAAGGCGATGGCGTTGGTGGGATAGCCCGTAGAACGTCCTAGGAACGCTGAGGATGGTCCAGGAACGACGCTAGGGCGGCAAATAGGTAGAACCATGGGTTTTTGGAGATAGGGCCTTAGAAACGGTTTTAGGGAGAATATTATGAGCGATGAGAAATGTTCTTATTCCGGTCTTCCCAAGCGCGATCCAACCGCAACCTGTTATATCTGCGGGCGATACAAATATCAAATTGGGCAGGACACCCTCAAATGTCTCCGCCACCAACTCACCGCCGCCCGCTCGGAGGCCGATACGCTGCGGGAGCGGGTGAAGGAAGCGGAAGCGAACGCGAAGTTGTTTGCTCAACTGACCATCAATCTCGGTGGTGCATTGCTGTGCCTGAGTAATTGTTATTGGAACAGCCCCAAAGATCGGTATGGCTATGGCCCAGAGCTGGGATGCCATCCTTCTATGGGGAAACATACCCGGCACGCTTGGGAAGCGGCGAGAAGTGCCCTCGATGCAATGACCACGAAGAAGCCAGATGGGGAGATTCAGATGCACGGCGACCTGTATCACAAGGCGGTCAAGGTGGTGGGGAAATATGAGCCGTGCTACAGCAAGAAAGCCCTCGCTACCCCGCCGTCCGCTACCTCGCCGGGGCGGAAGGAGACGACATGATCTGGTTATTCAGGATTTGGAATGGCCTACTTACTGGCGTGGGGCTGCTGTTGGCAGTCACGGTGCTCGTGGCACTGCTCTGGTACATTCTACGGTCTACGCGTTACTGGCGGGATATGTGGAGGGACCACGTCGCCACAATGGATGCCTTGGGTGAATTGGAGGCATGTGGTATCGACATGCGCGGGAAGGCGCTGGACGAGGGGGTACACGAACTGCGTCTGATGTGGGTCGATCTAAAGTATCCCCAGGAAGGTGCAAAATGACAGACGAGGCCGAAACACAGAGGCGACGGGCGGTTAGCGATGCCTTATTGGAAGAGGTTCGCAGGGAGTGCGACGATGAGGCAATGAGCACAATCAAACAAGTGCTTATAGAGGCAGCCGAGGCCGTAGATGAGGCTGGCGAGAAGCCCCTGCGAAACGCCCTGGCCGTCGGCGCGGCCTGCGTAGCGATCGTCTCCGATCTTCTCGTCGAGCAGGCCGAAGCCAAGGAGCCCACCCCATGACCTGCCCCCACTGCCCCCACTGCAATCGACCACTCGGCGAGCATAGCGAGAAGGACCAGTGCCTGAACGCCTGGGCTGCGGGGTTCTTGGACTGGATTGATCTCGACTTCATTTCTCTTCATTGGTGGGGTCTGTTGAACGGGTCTATCGGGCGTGTCCCCTCCTACACCACCTCGATCGAAGCAGCGTTCGAGTTGGAGGAATCGCTGCCGGAAGAGTTGCGGGGTAGATACGGACGATGGCTAATCTTTCATCCAGGCGGATCGATTGACGCATATTGGCGCCTCGTCCACGCCTCCGCATTCGACCGCACCAAGGCGTTTATCGCTGCAATGGAAGGACAGGACGATGGCTGAGAAGTGCGAGAACTGCGGGGCGGATATGACGATGATCGTAGCCTCTACAGATGGCGAGAATGTCCAACAGCGGGAACAATCCAGCGGGCATGCCCCGGATGGGTTGGACTGTGAACGTATTCAGGAACTCACCCGCCAGAACGCCACCCTCCGCGAGCGGCTTGCTACCGCGAGGCGGGATGCGCTGCAAGAGGCGAGAGCCGTTGCGGAAGGAGCTATGGACTACTGCTTACGTACTCATCTTCGGGTTGCGTGGGTTGTGGTGCAAGACGTTAGGGACAAGATCGTCTACAAGGCCGAGTGCAAGCCCGCCGAGGATGCAGACGGGCCCATCTCTGTGGGGGGTCTATATCACGAGCTGAAGGAGAAGAGCGATGCTAGTGGCGCATGATATCGCAGGTAGCTTTGTTGGAGAGTGGCTACGCGCCAGAGATGAGTTGCACTTCAAGCCATTCAGCAGCGCCCACGAAGCGTATGCCGTTATCAAGGAAGAACTGGACGAGTTCTGGGAGAGCGTGAAAGCCAACCGCCCCGACAAAAAGGAACTGATACAGATCGGCGCAATGGCACTGGCGGCACTGGTGGAGTTGGATTTCGCCACGCCCGTAGAGGACTCGCCCGAGACAAAGAGAGAGGAAAATAATGCCAAACAATAAGTGGCCGTTGGAATGCAAGTTCAAGGGATGCAAATTCATTGCCACCTCGGGGCCGGGATTCGCAAAGCACTATCGAGAATTCCCGGAACACCGTCCCCCAAAGTCTAAGTACCAGAAGAAGCCCCCGGAGGAAAACAAGAATCCGGGAGCCGGACGACCGAAGGGGAGTGGGAACAAGGTCAACAAGGATATCATTGAGGGATTTATGACCTATATTCTCCAGTGTGCTGGTAAGGATAACAGGGATATGGCAAAGGGAATTGCGGCGTTTATGGACAAGGGTCCGGCCTATGCCGAGATGATGCTTGATTCCATGAAAACAGTATTGGAGATAGGCGCTAAAAGGGAAGCCGCGATAGCCGTTGCCAGGGTGGAGAGAGAGGTGGGGGGTGGCCAGGAACAGGGAGGCACGAACATCAACATTTTCGCCCCAGGAATGCCTTTGCCTTTGCCACAGGTAATTGAGGGGGGTATAATAGAGCAGAAGCTGATTGAGGAAAAGGAATCCGACTGGACCGATGATTTTGAAGAAGGAGATGAATGATGGACCCGAAAGAGATGGCAACGAGACTCCGCGAGAACGATCCTTACTTATGGGAGCGATCCCTCCGTAACGAACTCGCCGACTTCCTTGACAACCTCCCCACCGTCCCGCCAACCCACACTTGGAATGGGACGATACGACAACCTAGGAAGGGTGAAGAAGCCTTACTGAAAAACGGAGCGGTTGCCGAGGTTACTGGCTTCTCTGAGTACCTATATTCTTCCCCCATTCTTACCAAGGTTCCCCCGGAGTTTGAGCCGGGAGAGATCGTGACGAATGGGGAGTATTGCCGCTACATAGGGCGACAAGGAGAGCGACTGTATTGGGATGGGAGTGGATGTCTAATCCCAAACTACCTACGATGGAGAAAGGCGAATATAGAGGACATCAATCGGTATATGCAGCTCTTCCCCGACGTAATTAGTAAGCATCTGATAAACGAAATCTGCGAGAAATATGGCGAAGGAAATAAGCAATGAAAGTCCTGAGGAAGTTCTTTCTGTGCTCGCTTATGCTGGTGTTCATGTCCCTTGCTCTAGCAGGGATGCTGATATCGGTGACTGAGCTTTTTTATGGTGAGCGGCTGTTCCTGTTCATTCCCGTCTTCCTGGTCTGGCCTCTGTGTCTTGGCTCGATAGGTGTCTTTTTCGTAGCAGCAATGATATATGTAAAGATAAGGAGCTAATGATGATATTCTGGACATTGCTTGGGATGATACCGATTGCTATGATAGTAGGGACCGTAGCATGGTGGGAAGATAAAGACTTGGTATATGGTTCGATTGCTGGCCCTTTGATACTCGGTGGATTTGTGCTATTGCTGGTCGGCGCAATAAGCGCGGCGGAATGCAAACAAGTATATGGCGTGCTGTACGAGGCTGAGATAGCCTCCGTTAAGACGGATGAGAGGATAAGCGGCTCGTTCTTTCTCGGCTGTGGCATGATAGGCACGAAGACATACTATTATTGGTATCAGGGTACTTCGGAGACAGGGTATAGGCTGAGGCAGGAAGACGTGAGGAAATGTAAGATATGGGAGGTCGATGGACCCCCTAAGGTAAAGATATGGGGGTCGGTGGAAGCGGTGCCTACTTGGTGGGTGTCCCCGTTTGCGGCAAAGGATAATTGGGTGCAGTACGATCTTTACGTTCCCAAGGGCACGATAATCAGGCAATTCAAGCTTTAGAGATAGATAATGGTAGGCATAGCAATAATAGTGGGTTTCATTTTGGCCTCTGTCGGCATGCTCTGGCTGGTTTGGTGGTATCTTGGAGAAGGAGATGAATGATGATATTCTGGATAGTAATTGCTCCGTTGATAGTGGTCATTTGTGTAGGAATTGCTATTGCGACATGGAATAAATGGTAAGGAGAATAGGGATGTGCGGATTCTATGGGCATGGTTGGTACAACCGCGAGACGGGCGAGCATCTTCACGACTTCGAGACGAAGAACTCGCATGGTGAGTTTGAGTTGCCAGGATGTTTGACGTTTGCGCAGAGGACGACAGCGCGAAGTAATGCGATGTTGATACGGGGGGAGATGCGAAAGCTAGAGGGAAAGCCGTGGATTGGTATAAATGGAGGGAAACCGCCTGAAGTTGCTCTCTGGACCGCGCTAAAACGGAAGTCGGAGGTGTTGCAGAATCGACTTGAACCTGACCCCCAATGGATACCCTACGGCATCAACCCTGTCAACGGCGAGGTGAGCGTCCAGGAGAACCGTGGCCACAAGCAGTCCGACATTCCCGACAAGGCCAAGGAGACGATAGCCGCGACGTGGCAGCTTGCCTATCCTACTCCTGAATCGCTATGTGTCTGGATACGAGCGCACTTTGGGAAGCGGGATGATTTTCAGGAATGGATAATGGGGGTATTCGGGCTTATGGATGGGTTGGAAAGTATCGAACTTCTTCGTGGCATGGTAATAGGAACAGATGAATGGTTAGACAGAATACTCAAGCTCTTCTGCGAGCATCCCAACGAATACTGGCGAGACGCAAAGAATGCCCAGAAGTCTAAGATGGAAATTGGGGAGCCGGAGATATTCAAAGTGACGTTCGCTGAAATGTTTGATAAAACAGTAGACCCAGATGATGTATTCATCCCTAGTGATCCCGATTATGTTCCGCCAGAGCCCCCAACCTTGTCCCGAGGAGAACAAAATGGAAGACAAGATGAAAACCAAGAAGCCATATAACGCGGCCCAGAGGGCGAGGGATTTGATGGACCGAGCCAGATGGACGAATGATACTTATGTCTGTGCTCGACAGGAAGTGGAGGATTCGATAACTAGAGTATTGAGATATGCGTATAATAGGGGAGTGAAAGATGGATACGAACAGGGCAATGAAGATGGTTGGGAGGCGGGTCACGTATTTGGTCCTGAAAGATGACAATCCTGGCCCTGTTAATTATGCTGCTAGTGTACGTGGGGGTGGTGGTTATAATGAAGCTGTGGTTTAGTAGAGGAGACAAGAAATGATGACGTTGCAGGAAACCTAAACATTAACCCAAATATCTAGAATATCATCTCTGGCAAAAAGATTTTTACGAAATCTTGCTTTTTCTTCTTTACATTTCCCTCTCATGTTGGTATAATGTAATTGGAGGATGGAGGTAGAGCTTAAGTACATCCCGACGGCTAGGCAGCTCATCGCTCACAATTCGAGGGCGAAGTACATTCTCTATGGGGGGGCAACAGCAGGGGGCAAATCGGTGTGGATTTGCAATGACGCCCTGAGGCATTGTCTCTATTGGGCTGGAAGTAGAGTAGGGATATTCAGATGGGAGAATCACGCCTTTACCGGGACCACCTATGAGACGATGAAGAAGTGGATTTTAGGCATTTCCGATCCCGATAGTGGTAGCCCAGGTCTGTTAGTTAAGAACCATAACCAGCAGAACCGTCTTATTGAGCTTGTTAATGGAAGTACGATACGATATGGGGGATTGAAGCCCAGTTCGTCCGCGTCGGGTGACCCCTTCTCAATTTTGCGTTCTTTAGAGCTAAGCGCCATTTTTTGTGATGAGGCGACTGATATGCCGGAGGACGCTTTTATGTTTCTCTCAACACGTATTATGAGAATTAGGGCCAAGAATGTTTTGACTGGTAAAATCGAGTTTCCTCCGGCTCGAATTGTGTGTACTAGCAATCCTTCATTGGGCTGGGTGAAATCAACATTCATCGATCAGCAACTCCCAGATCATCAGTTTATTCAAGCCCGTGTTAGCGATAACCCCCATGTGGCGAAGGAATATGAGAACATGCTTCGAGTGCAGTTTAGTCATGTTCCTGGATGGGAGCGGAAATTTGTAGACGGGGACTGGGAGTCATTGATCGACTTTGATGCTGTTCTTCCCGCGAGTTGGATAATAGCAGCGTCAAGAAGAGAAGTAGAATCCGGATATCCTACGGAATTTGGTGTGGACGTTGGGGGTGGAATTGACAGAAGCGTGATAATAATGAGGGAGGGATATAAATCACAAATATTGGATGCATTTGGGAGCCAAAATACAATGGAGACTGTTCAGAGGGTATCGATGCTTGCAGAAAGGTATTCGCCTAGTTTGATAAAAATTGACAGCATTGGTATTGGAAAAGGGGTTGCCGATAGATTAGCAGAGATGGGATTTCCGGTTGAATATATCATAGGCGGGGCAAAGAGCAATGATGACCGTTTTCTTAATCTTCGTGCAGAAATGTATTGGGGATTGAGAATGTTGCTAGAAGGAGACGTAAGAGACCCCAATGATCCGGAAGGGAAAAAGACGATTCAGATTCAGCTGCCAAATGATAGTAGGGCGGTTAATGAATTGGGTGTCGTTCGATACCTCAGAAGTAGAACTGATAGGACAATCCAGGTGGAAAAAAAGGACGACATAAAAAAACGACTAGGGCATTCGCCTGACTTTGCAGATGCCATTGTGTACGCCTTTGCTGGTGTAGGGTTGGGATACCAAACTAGCGCAATAGCCGGGTAACGAGATAATGATAAAGCCATTCTTTGACGGGACAGAAGAATACGAAGGAATTGATTATGTCATCTGTCCGGTTCCTGGTTGTAGGGAAAGAATGAAGGCAATAACGAATTCTCATGTTAAAAAAGCCCATAGGATGACAATGTTGACATTCAAGAAATTTCATTCTAAAGCTAAACTCACTTGTTGGAAGACCCGATCAAAACAGAGAGGATCAGGAAAAAGACGATTTGAGGGTTTGGAAGAAAGAGAAGAGCAAAGCAGAAAGCTTAGGCAAGTCTATAAAAATAATTCTAGCCTTAGACAAAAGATAAGCAATTCACTCAAGCAAACGCACATGGATGACCTTAGCATAGCAGTTAGAATGAGTGAGTCGCAAAAGCAGTCTTATGTCAACGATCCTGGTCGTGGATTTAGGCATAGTAAGGTACTTCGACAACATTATATCGATAATCCTGATGCAGGATGTAAGGTGGGTGAGGCTATTCGTCAGGCTTATGTTGATAATCCAGAATTAGGCCGTCGAATAAGCGAGGTAGTCACAAGACGTTATAAGGACCCAGAGGAAAGACGGAGAACAGGAGAGTCCATTCGTCAGGCATATATCGATCACCCTGAATATCGACTTAAGCAAAGTGAGAATAATTCCGGGGAGAATAATGCAATGTGGAGAGGCGGAAGGTCGCTAGATTCATATTCTGTTGAGTGGAACGAAAAGCTGAGGCGGAGCATTCGAGAACGAGATGATCATAGTTGCCAACTTTGCGGAAAGACTAAGGAAGAAGAGGGGCAGAATTTATCGGTTCATCACATAGATGAGGACAAGCAAAATAATCATCCCGATAATCTTATATCCCTTTGTACCGCCTGTCATATGAGGCTTAATAGGAGAGGCATGACCCAAGCCCTCTCCCCCCTATTCTCCGCCATAACAAGGGGCGAACTGCCCGGGGGTGGATGGGCGAGCTTCCTAAGTGAAGACAATCCCGATGTGTTGGTGACGATGGTCGATAGCGTGGAGTCAGGAGTGTATAATAGAATATGACTGAAAACCATAACCTCACAAAGGCCCTATGCTGGTTTGACCAGGCTACGGAGATGATGGCCTCCAAGCACTCGTCCCTGGCCGGGCTGGGGACCTTCCTGAGGAGCATGGGGCTCAATCAGGGTCTCAAGGAGGACGACATTAAGGGGACCGGTGGACCCCTGTGTGATACGATAAGGATGCTGATGAGCAGAAGGCGAGACGGCAATGACAAGATGTGGGAGGCGATAGGGACGGCCTTTGGGTTGCCAGACAATGAGACCCTGGATGGGGTGAGGAATGAATATGCGTATTGCATCCTGTATTCGCTGTTGATAACCGATGTTTTGTTGGGTCTACTCGGGGCGGGGTATATAATGAGTCAGCCAGTAGAAGGAGAAGGATGAACAAATACCTCAAGGAAGTGTTGGACGACCACGAGAAGCGGATGAACCGTAAGGATTGTGACTTTGACATAGAGATTAGACGGTTGGCTCTTGCCATATGGTGTTGTGTTGGTCTTGACGAGAATGACAGTATACCACCGGCTAATTTCTATGGCGATTTGTTGGAAAGAGACAAAGGAGAAGGGTGATGAACACGAAAGAATGGGCAAAGGCGATGCGTGAGGCGGTCGAGGGGACGTGGATACCTCTGGTGAGGTCAGAACAGTGGATGGAACTTGCCAAGCTTTTTGATAAACTCCCTATAGCGCCCGATGGGTTTGAGCTGACATGGGACTATCGGGAATTAAAGGAGGGTGAGTGGGGAATGGATAGTCGTGGAGTGGGGGTGCTTCAGATGATCCCCGCTTGGATTTGGGGATCACGATTAGTTCTTCGCAAGATAGAGCCGGAATTCAAGCCGGGGGAGATAGTGACGGATAGCGATAATCTTTGCTTTATCGTCGAGGGGGAAGAACTATATCAACATCTTTTGGGCGGTGGCTATGATTCTTGTCCAAAGATGACAAAGCGATTGGCAACGAGAAAAGAAGTTATAGCTTATCTTAAGCGGTTTTCGTTTGCTGCCGCAGACAAGGTGATCGAGGATGCTTCTTTGAAATACGGAAGGAAGGACAAATGAAGACACTACCAGAGATTCTAACAAAGTTCACTAGCCGCAAATTCCTGGCGACTGCGGCTGTGGAGGTTGGCCTACTCGTTGCCATGTTTGCGCCTGAGTACGGGGACCAGGTGACCGAGGTTATCGTGAGGGTGGGCACTATTGTGGGTATGGTGGCGGTTGCAATAGGGTATGTTGTGGTGGAGGGGAAGATAGACAAAGAGCGAACCTCACTCGATGTTTTTGAGATTGAGGCAGAGAGACTGACTGAAACACTTAATCAGGGAATTGAACTTGGAAGACTGGAAGCGGAAAAGAACAGCTAGGGAAGCCAAGCGTAGAGCAAGTAGAGCCATCCACCTGACATCCAGGAAGGGCGACCCGGCCAACGAGTGCTCCAAGAAGTTCAGGGACATGTGCATAGCTATGGCTAAGGCTGGGTTAAGGAGAGAGTAATGGGTGACGACATATTAGAAAAGAGATGCGAACTTTGTAGAGAAAAGGGGGACAGAGGTACAGCTGGTCTTTGTTCTAAATGTCGTAATCGTAGTCTTCAATGGGCGGCATGGCAAGCTTTGAAGGAAGAGCATGAAACTATTACGGTGCTTTGGGGGAGAGAATGATGCTATCTAACGAATGGAAATGCAAAATCTGTGGTAAGGAATGGGAAAGCAGCATTCCTGACATGATAGTATTCTGGCCGAATGTAATATGCAATGAATGTAGGGATGAGGGTATTGAATGGGCTGCGAGGAATGCCTATAGGGAGAGGGAAAGAAAGAGATTTGATGATTCTATTCAGGCCCGTGAAACTGAGGTAGAGGCAAAGGTGTTTGGTATGTCGAAGAAGAGGAAAAAGAGATGAAGTGCTGGTTCTGCCAAAATGACTTCCCGGTAACCGAGGAACTAGCGAAATGTCCGTTCTGTAAGATGTGGTATGTCAAGGACAAAGATGGTAACGTGATTAGCTCCCATCTTTCTAGGGAAGGTGCTGAGGCGAGAGTGAAGAAGGAGAAGGGAAATGAGTAATACCTTTCAATCCCGAGGATATGATATTTATAGAGGGGGAATTGAGGGATATGAAGGGAAAGTTATGGAGAAGTATGATGATATCCCCCTGGATTCCAATGCAGGCTATCAAAGGCTGTTGACTTGCATCTTACTTCTAGGGCGATTGACTAGTGACCAAATTCTCTTTAGGCATTGGACCGACCATCGACACCCAGAAATCCACAAGAAAATGCAGCAGTTTTCACAGGCCCTGGAGACTAACGTATTCATCAATGATTATGGGGCGTCTCTAGTTGAGAGTGTTATGAACATCTCACCCCGAGGACCTGTGGAAGAGACATTCGAGGCCGCGGTTGACTTTATGGAAGAGCTGTTCAGTCAGACAAAGCATTTTTATGAGTATGAGGATAAAAAGGAAGACGGAGGAGAAGATGAGGACAGATGAGTAAAGAATTACCGCCTACCATAGGCGAGCTAGAGGCAGCGGGACTGGAGAACCTGCCCGCAGACATATTGGTGAAGGCATCACAGGCTGCAGCGTACTCGGTTAGGGGATTGTTCGAGTTTGGGGATGCATTTATGACCCCCAGTAACGCCGAGCAGTGGATTAAGCTATACGTTGACCATGTATGGGCGTATGCGGGGGTATTTGCGATAGCCTCTACTATAGCCCAGCTTGACATCAAGATGAGGCTTATCGGCAAGGAGGGCCAGAAGGATGTGAAGGACCACCCTGCTTTGGACCTACTGAGAAAGCCCAACGAGTTCCAGACCCGGTACGACTTGATGGAGGCCCTTGTCATCTATCTGGAGACCTCCGGGGATAGCTATTGGGAGGTAGTGCAGAAGAAAACTACCACGACCATTGGCAAGCAGGAGATAATTAAGAAGCAGCCCGTAGAGCTGTACACCATCCCCTCATACCGATTACGGCCCGTCCCTAAGAAGCCTAGTGGACATGGCATAGACCACTATGTATATCAGCAGAAGAATCGGGCCAAGAAGGATAAGTTTAGGCCTGACCAGATTGTGCCCTTCCATTATTTTCATCCTCTGAAAGACTTTGAGGGACAGGGCAGTCTGATGGCCGCGATAGAGGAAATCAAGCAGGACAAGCAGATGTCGGCCTGGAACCTGGATTTCTTCCTGCATGGCGTTACCCCTGAAGGTTTAATCAGTACTGAACAGCGGATGACTCCCAACGAGGTCGAGAAGCTGGGCGAGGATATCCGCGAGTTCTTGGGCGGAAAGGGTCGCAAGGTTCTTATTCTGTCTAAGAATCTTAAGTGGCAGACCATATCCGTCAACCCCAAGGACATCGACTTCCTGAAGGGACGGGCCGAGAACCGGCAGGCAATACTCGCCGTGCTGGGCGTTCCCCCGATCAAGGTGGGGCTGTTGGAGCACGCTAAGTATGATAATTACTCCCTGCAGCTGGAGAGCTTTGCTCGTGACACCATCATCCCCAAGCTGGCGAAGATTGCTGGTGCTCTGAACAACTTCTATCTCACCAAGTTCCCTGAGCACGAGGGGATGGAGATTTACTTCGATACAACGCCTTTGCTCAAGGAAGATGTCGATAAGCTGACCAAGCGGTTTGCTGTCCAGATTGAGTTCGGCATGATAACGCCCAACGAGGCGAGGGAGCAGCTGGGCTATGAGGTGGACGTTGAGAGCGAGGAAGACCCTGGCAACAAGTTCTATATCAAGTCCAGTTTGGTCGAGATGGGGTTGGAAGAGACTGAGGAAAGCCTGGAGGTCAGGGAGGATGAGATAAATCAGAAGCTAGAGAAGATGCAGAGCAACTTTGCGGAATTGCTTGAAGGGTATAGCGAACAGATCAAGGATGAGGTGTATAATAGACTGAAGGAAGAGTTGTAATGCCTGTAAAGACAAAATGCCTCTTTGATCCCCCAGAAGAGTCAGATGGTAGGCGACTTTTGGTATGCCACAGCTTGCCGAAGGGAAAGTCGGAGAAAGACCTTCAGGGCGAATGGCAGCCTGAGTTTGGTCCTTCATACGGGCTTTTGTCGGATTGGAAGCAAGGAAATATTACTTGGGAAGAATATGAAAGGCGATATAAGGCCGGGATTCGCTATTTAGATGCTATAGTGAGATGGGCGCGAGAGGGAACAATTACTCTTCTGTGTTGGGAGAAGGAAAGCAATCCCCATTGCCACCGTTACATTCTAAAAGGGATGATAGAAGAGGTTTTGACAGGAGACGATAATGCCCCACACAAATGAAAAAGTCATGGTAGAACAGGATGTATCCGTCTATCGGTGTGACTGGTGCGGGAAGGTTATTGAGTTTCACTTCTTCCATCCTAGAGCATGCCTTATCTGTAAGCGATTTGCTTGTGAGGGACACAGAGCCCCTTGGCATATTGCCTATGTCGGAGACTATGAAGAATCGCATTGTGGAGAATGTTGGGAGACAGGCTTGTGTTATCGGGAAGAGATTGAGATGCATGAAATTGCGATTGAGTCCCTTAATGATCAGTGGATATGTGAAGCCAAGATGATTGCGATGGGATTCAACAAGGTGGAAGAATGAAACTCCTCTTCTGCAAGAACTGTTGTGACATCCTGCTCCTCCTAAGGGAGTGGCGTTGGTGCAAGTGTCGGAGGACAGGAGGCCATTATACCAAAAAGGGGAATGAAGCCGAGTATAAGGGACCGGCCGTGCCCCTTATCATACACAACAGAAGCTTTCGGGGAGCGGTTAAATATCAACCGGCCAGGACGATAGAGGAATATGATGGTGCTACGTTTGAGTCTTGGGTGGTGCCGAAGGAGAATGGCAACTTTAGGAGGGTAGAATGAAACTAGGCACAACGGTCATAAACACGAATACGATTGACTCCAAGTTTGGCCAAGCCGCCCAGCAGCTGAAGGGCGAGCCCTATATCGTAATAGAGTGTAAGCAAACAAAGGGGGCCGACCCGGATGCCTTTATGTTGAGCCCCACTCTGTACAAGATGCTCCTAGCCAACCACGAGCGATATCTGGAGCTGACAAAGCACCCCGACTATGGGGCGCTGAGACAAGAGAATGCTAGGGTGAAGCAGCTATACCGAGCGGTCCTGAATGAACTGAAGCAGGCAAGGGGTGCCGATGCCACGCTGAGCACCGGGGCTTGGAAGACTATTAGGGACAATGTGAACGAGGCGATAGAGGACGACGATGGAATCTTCCGACAATAAGCAGGCTCCGCCCCATTGGGCCACAATCTCCTCTAAGTCTTGGGAGTGGTTAGCGGGTGCAAAGGCACGGGTGAATGATTTGGTAATATTGCAGAAAGACTGGGATGGTGAAGGCAGTCCGCCGATAAGGGAAGATATCATGGACGCCGTTAAGGACATGCTTCTGAATATTATGGGCAGCGTTCCCCAAGGGACCGCAATTCCTTTTGTCGTGCCGATAAGCGGTGGTTATTTGCAATTAGAGTGGCAGGGTGACCGAAGCCTCGAATTGGAATTTGATAGCCCGACTGAGATTATCTGGTTGACGGCAGAGCGTAAGGATGGGGAACTGAAGAGGGAACATATGGAATCTGGCAGGATTGCTACTAACGCATATGGCAAGATATGCAGGATGATAACGTGGTTGGGAGGATAGGATGACTGATAACTGTGGATGGCTATATTGCGGCATGTGTGGTGGACATGTCAACTTTACTACACCCGAGGAAGAGGCAGGGAAATGTACAAGGTGCGGACTAGACTGGAAATGGGGTGGCGGGGAACCCGTACCCTGTCTTACAGCAGATGATTGGGAAGTGATGCGGGAGTCACGCGGAATCGAGTATACGACAGAACTATGAGAAGTAAGCGACTAGGAGGACAAGATGGCTGAGGAAGCGGCGGTACATACGTTCAATCTTGATAGGCAGAACAGGGAGATATGGCTGGTGGGGGAACACTTGGAGCTGGGGAATGACCTAGACCTAGCGGAACCCGGTGTGGAATACCGGATGGCCTCTAGGTTCATCAAGAACCTTAGGATACTCATGCTTGACTCAGATGAGCCCATCCTGATCCACATGAAGACCTGTGGGGGTATTGACTGCGAGGGATTCGCCATCTATGATGCGATACGCCTGTGTCCCTGTCAAATTACGATACTTTCCTACACGTATGCACGCTCTATGTCGAGTATAATACTACAGGCGGCTGACGACCGCGTGCTGATGCCTAGTAGCACCGTGATGTTGCATATGGGCGATATGTGGTTTGGTGGTCAGTATCAGCAGGCGATGTCGTTTATGGAGTTTGAGAAGAGTAGGGAGCAGATGTTCCTAGACGTGTATATTGACGCCATGAAGGAAGGCGGCAAGTTTGAGAAGTGGTCGCCGAAGCGGATTGACAGCATGCTGCGAGAGAAGATGCAAGAGAAGACCGAGGTGTACCTGACCGCTGAAGAGGCTGTGCAGTGGGGCCTGGCGGATTCGATATTCGATGGCGACTGGGGGACATTGAAAGGGAACAAAGGATGAATGAAGCACCTTGGCTAAATTTTTGGGTCGGTTTTGTGTTAGGTGCGATTATCTTTTGGTGGGGACTACGTTCAGGGAGGCGTAGTAAATGACCACAACTTTCATCATAAGCTGTATCATCGTTGTCTCTACCTGTATCAAAGAGACGCTGAACATGCGGAAGGTATGGTGGGGGCCTATCTACTCCCTGTTCAATGAGGCGCTGTGGATTGCCTTCTTCATTATGGTGAGCAGGGCCGCCTGGCCGATACTGATTGCCTGTGCATATTACGTGGTGAACTACTCGATTGCGATACCGAAGTGGCATAGGGAAAGGAAACAAAGATGACTCAATTTATGATATGGATGCTTCAGCTGATATGCGTAATATTTTGTTTTGGTTTTTTGGCTTTAGCATTGAGCGCTATGGTCGCTGCCCTAGTGCTCCTTGTAGATTGGATGAACACAAGACTTTATTTGAGTCGATTAGAAAGGAAACGAGGATGATTGAACTAGCAATAATCTCCGCCATGTTCTTCGCAGCCGGATTCGGCTGGGGGTGGATATTGCGTCGAAAGTGGCAGGTTTGGAGATTTAGAAAAGAAATGAAAGAGGGAGACCCGCTTGCCGGTTCATGGAAGAAAAGCCGAGCAGAACAAGCATTAGAGGATCATAGAGATGCCATGATACTGGTGCTAGGAATAAAAACAAAGGACAAGAATGAAACAGACAGGGTGTAGCTCAGTTCGGCCAGAGTGCCTGGCCCGGGACCAGGATGCCGGTGGTTCAAATCCACTCACCCTGATTGAGGAGAGGGATGACCCAAGAAGAAGTTGAACACGCCGTAGGTTGGTTCCAGAATGCCATGGGTATGTCTAACTGGGCCTTTGAGCTATCCGTACAGGACGACCCGCCAAACTGGGTGGGGAAGGTATCTCCCAGTGAGGTGGCGACCTCTGTGTCGTCTCTGAGGTTCAAGACGGGCATGGTGTGGATAAGTCCGGCGAGGTGTAAGGCGAACGAGGAAGAGACTGATGAGTTGAGCACCCTGTTCCATGAGTTAATGCATAGCCTGGCCAAGGAGGCCGGGATAGAGGATGATGGAAATGACCGGAAGGAGTTCTTCTGGGACAAGCTGGCCGAGATATTGAGGTCGCTGTATTACTATGAGAATAACAATTCGGGCAAAAGATGGGTGTTGGTGGAAGACCCAGGTACCGGATATAGTAAAGAGGATTGGAAAACTCTGACGGATGACCCAAGCGACGCAAACAATACAGAAGCAAATAGCTGACCTGTTTGAGCAGGCGCGGGTGGGCGTGAGGCTGAAGAAAGCGGGGAGTCCGCCGCAGTGTGCTGTTCAAACAAAACCAATTGGTATAAAGGGATTAGAGGCACGTGCTAGGATTGCCCTTGGAGAGAATGCTGTTGTGAATCTTGGGGGAATGCCACTGAAAGTTGCTGAGCAGATGATTGGGGAATTAGAAAGGCTGATAAAGAAGTATCCCGAAGCCAGGCGCTGGTTTAAGAACCTATCCGTTGAAAAAAGGAAGGTGATCAATCTGCTGGGAGAGTATTCGGCAAAGAATAAAAAGGTTTTGCTCAATGCCTATTACTACAAACCGGATATGAATGTGGCGAAATTTCTGAAAGAGGCGGCAGAACAAACAGCGAGCGGCTTTACAGCATCACCAAAATTAGCCGGAACGATGACGCATGAGTTTGGTCACTCTGTTTTTTGGAATCTAAACAATGCTCAAATGACGGCAATTGAAAAACGGTTTGTAGTTGCCAAATCACGAATTGCTAAGGAAGTCAGTAGATACGGAGCTAGAGACCACCACGAGTTTTTTGCTGAGATGTTTACAAAGATCGAGGAGGGCACAGCAAATCAATGGTTACGGGATTTTTGGATAAAGGATTTGGGATTAAAGATATGACGGAAATAAGATCACAGTGTGCCTTTTGCAAGCACTTCCATAGGAAAGTCTATACCAAGAATGCTTGTGATGCTTTTCCGGACGGGGTACCAACCCCAGTGATTTGGGGAGACGTAAAGCATACCAAACCATATAAGGGCGATCATGGCATAAGGTTTGAGAGGGTGGGAAAGCTTGAAGGAAAAACCAAGCGATGACGTTTTCTCATACATACTGGAGCACTTGGAAGACAGTTCCGACGTGGGCGTGAGGGAGCTGGCGAAGAGGTGGTATAATGGTAAGGAGAAAGAGATGACGACTAAAGGTGATGACAGCGCGTTTCCGTCAGAATATTCGAGTATGCCGAAGCGTTATGGTTTAACTAAACGCGAAGAATTCGCTAAGGCAGCATTGCAAGGATTGCTTGCGAGTGGTCGATTAGCGGACGCGGAGAAAATAGCAGTACGCTTTGCTGATGCTCTTATTGAAAAGTTGAATATAGAGAAATGAACCCCAACTGGCGATTTATGAGCGACACCCACCTACGGGGCTTTGCCCCTTTGACGTGGACTGATTCTCATGCTATCGCCATGATGTTCGCAGAGAAGATAGCATTCTACAAGGTATACGTGGAGGGAATGAGGGAGGTGGACATATCGATGCCCTTGAAGTGGGCATCGATTTCGGATGCATCAACATTCGGTAATTAAACTCGGGACTTTCAGAACCCACAAGAGGTTCGTCAGGATATACCGCCGCAACATTATCCCCATGTACCGCTCCGTCCGCTCCTGGATGGGTATGGCGGAACGTGCTATCCTCTACGGTATCGAGCATCAGATGATTAGGGGTGAGGAGCCTATAAAGGAATCTATCCAGGAGTATGATGAATGGGTTCCAAAGACGCCGTTGCAAAAGAGACAGGCGGAACTGAGAATAAGAGAATACGCCGACCACTTACAGAAGGGAATTGAAATTGACAAGGCTACTCCTTTTACTGGTGTCGTTGCTACTATTGCTGATTGGAATTGTATCCGAATGGCAGGAGACAGAAGAATAGGCCAGCATCATATGCGGATATACGGGCAGGCGATGAAGGTGGGAGGACAAATCGCCCGAGTATCGACGACCTGGAATGTCGTCAATCGGCATGCGGTGGAGTGGGCAAGCAAGTATACGTTTAAGCAAGTGACAGAATTGACAAATAGCTTCCAGGCTGCTCTTAGGGATACTATCTCCCGAGGTATCGCAGAGGGCAAGGCTATGCCCACCATCGGCCGGGAATTGCGGCAACGTCGGGACTTTATGCTCAATCATGTTCAGAGGGGGGCATTGGACAAGTATCACAATAAGCTGACTGATAGATTTTCCCAGATGCGGGGTGGGTTGACGGATAAGCGAGTGGCCCGCATAGACCGCATGGTCCGCCGGGAAGGCAGGAAGAAACTGCGATACCGCGGCGAGATGATTGCGAGGACCGAGACTGCCAGGGCAATGAGCGAGGGCACGTTGGAGTCGTACAAGGTTGCTGAGATAGATTGGATACAGTTTGAGGCTTCGGGGGATGCCTGTCTGGAATGTGCTGATTTGGATGGAAACATGTACCGCAGGGGCGAGGGCGCGGGAATCATACCAGTCCATCCCAATTGCTTGCTGTCGCCTCGGACCCCTGTCTATACTCCCTACGGATGGAAGAAGATAGGCGATGTGATTATAGGGGATTTGGTGTTAACGCACAGGGGCCGATTTAGGAAGGTCACTCATCTTCATCGAGTACCAAAGCAGAAGCCAAACGTAATTAAGATTGAGGTAGATGGAATTCGTGAGCAAGTCGTTCTACGTCTTACGGAAGACCATCCAATGATAGTCAATGGTAAATGGGAACACGCGAAGAATATTCGCGTTGGAGATCGTGTGAGAGGATTAAACATATTACTTAATTTTTACGACTTCAAAGTGGTGGTGGTCGATTCTTATGTTCCAAAGAAAGCAAAGATGTTGTACAATCTCTCGGTGGAAGAGGATGAGAGTTATACAGCTGAAGGTTTTGTGGTGGCGAATTGTAGATGTTCTTGGAAAAGTGTGGGCCAGGAGGGTAAGCCCCGGAGGATAATAACAGAGGAGTAGTGATATGACGTGGAGTGGATTGAAGTAGTTGATAGGGTAGCGAAGCGAGCCACGAGGAAGTGGTGGACGTTCGTCAAGAATTACAAGGATGAGGTGGAGAGCGAGGCCCTGGTCGCCGTAGCAAAGGCGATCAAGTTCTACCGCTTGGAGGATGCCAATGCCTGGGAGTGGTACATGGATAATTACGCCTATGGTTGCCTGCTGTCAAGGTTGAGGGCAGAGCACTATTTGCCGAAGCCCAATGACAATGGCAATTTCGTTAGCTCCAAGACGAATGTAAAGGAATTCGTGTTCGACCGTCCCGACCCGGAGGACAGGTTTGAGATTGTCGATATGATAGATGAGTTGGAGCATAAGAGTAGAACACCTAAAACGGAGGAAGCAATAACAATTTTACAGAGGAGGAAACTTACATGAGGCTGGAAGACATCAATCAAACGAACATCGTCATGGTTCAGGATTATGAGCTAAAGAATTACCTAGAAAGGGCGAACCAGATATTCAAGACCGCCCGTCGGTGGGCGCAGCAGATACGTCGCCATATGGTGGGCGTGGGCTATGATGCTGATGGCAACTTGAAGAAGGATCAGATGACCAGGGATTCCCTGCTGGAGACGTACTACCTGCTTTCCCAGGAGGCCAAGAAGCGTAATTTAACGTGGAAGGAAACCGATATTGACCATAAGATGACGAGAACAAGCCTTAGGGGCATTGACGTAGGTGACTTCCCCCCCATCACCGTAAGGGAGGCTGTGGTGAGTCTGTCGGGGGAATTCGTGACGAGTCCCAAGAAGGCCAAGTGCGTGACGGTTAGGCTGGATGCTGATGAGTTCGGAGACCCGGACTTTCCCGACGACCTGGAGAAGAAACTGGTGGAGATGGTTATGGATCAGACGGGATTGCCTATCGCGGTTCATAGGGATGCTGATGGCCTTGAGGGGCCGATTATCCCGGTATTTGACCTGGTTTTGGTGCCGAGGGGGGAAACGGCGGACGAGAGGGACGTAGAATCGCTGAGGAAGCGTCTAGGAACGTCCGTGAGCGACGACAGGGCCGAGGATGGGGAGATAGATGAGGAAACCGGGGATAATGGCTTAGGGGCCGATACAGGGGTCCTGGAGTACATTAGCAAGTTTCCCTCCGAACATGTGGCCTGGCAGATGGCACCAGGTCAGTTTGATGAGATGCGTAGGGAGAATGACAAGATGGGGAAGGGCATCCACGTCATCTACGGCATCAAGGGGGGAAAGAGTAAGATTCAGAGCGTGAGATTCAATCTTGGCGAGTTCACCATAGATGAGGCCAAAAAATGGTTGGCAGTTCATGGATTTAAGACGAATGTGGAGGATGCCTTCGCGGGGGTACGGAAAGACAGGGGGGTCAGCTTTATTAAGAATGAGGAGGAAAGAATAGTTGGAGGAATAATTTATGCAATCAATGAGGTTGACAGCCAAGGCGATTACGTCGATGATTCAGAGGAAATATGGAAGGCTCTGAAGAGTTGGATGTTGAAAGGTCATCCAATGAAGTTTATGCACGACGGACAGCCCGTAGACACGCCGCTCATCGAGTGCTTCCAGGCAGATTGCGACACGACGAAGGGAGGTTCACACGTGCCTGCGGGGGCGTGGTATATCTCGAACTATGTGCCCGAAGGGGCTGAGCAGCTCTGGGAAGCTATCAAGAATGGGGATATCGGCGGGTATTCCATGGCCGGAAAAGCAAAAAGTGAGGATATGGACGAGGAGTAGGGTATAATGGGGTAGAAGGAGAATGGCATGGATGACGAACTTAGGACTGTCTACGAGCGAGTGAAATCGCATGAATATCGTCGATCCGGGATGCGAGTAAAGGGATACAAGAAGTTGCTGGAGACCCTGTCGGATGCGTTTATAAAAGCCCTTCTGAAGTGGTCGAAGGAGGAAGGGATAGCTTTCCCTGGAGCGTTGATTCACGATTTCAGAAGTGATATTATTCGTATAGATACAAAACAGTGGGACAGTAATCTTGCTAATCATCTTGAACAATGCCTCGGGACGATCCATCTGTTTCTGGACACGGGGAAGATTGAGGAATTTTGGACCTATTACACTGGATGTAATAAATATGATTGTGGCGAACGTTCACGCCGCTGGGTATTAGACAAGAGAAAAAAGTGTTATGTGTGGGCGTTTGATAGAAAGCAGTTTAAGGTAATCGTCGAGGAAATTGAACGAAAGCGGCCGCTGAAGAAAAACCCTGACAATCCTTTTTCTTTGTACTCGAAAGACAATCTTAGGTATTTCAAGGCCCGTTTAAGGGCGGGTCGATAAATGGCATTGCCGAGGAGTGGAACGGAATACCACGCTGGCCTCATAAGCCGGAAATATCGGGTTCGACTCCCGTCTTGGCTAGTAGGAGTATAATAGAAAAGAAGGAGAATGAGATGAGTGATAACGATATATCCTGCCCGATATGTGGCGAGATGTTCGAGCTGTATGAGGATTATGATACCGAGTCTCCGTGTGGGAATTGTGGGATGGTTTGGTGTGGTGCTGCAGGAATGGCACTGGATGGGCTGGTCCCGATTCTGACTAGGAAAGACTGTGAGGTTTTGCGAATGTTTCGGCTAGGAATTGATTAGGAGAATGATATGAGTGAACCGAAATTTAAGGAAATCTGGATTCTTTGGAATACGAACATGGATGGGTCGTTTCAGAGCCCCAGCTGAGCGCTGAGAATGAAGCAGAGGCCCGAGCGTATGCTTATAAGAAGGGCGCATATGAAAAGGACATGCCAATTTCTACAGAAACTGCTATACAGGTAGGAGATTTATGGTGGATAACCGTGAAGAAGAGTTGGTCTTTTTTTGGGCCTGGGATTTTTCAGGTTCCCCCAAAAGTTGATTTGAAGGAAAATGATTTACTTCGATATCAGGCGTTTCAAAAGCTGACCCCAAAAGAGATGAAGGCTGTGCAGGAGGAACCATGTCCATACGACCCCGACTCGTTGAGATGCTGATGAACAATCCCCCGAAGGGCATGGAATCCTGGCAAATGTACCGAATCGAATACGGTGAGGGATTGCCAGAGGGTACAATATGGTTGAGGGAGCACATGAGTCCACAGTACATAGAGGATTTATTGGGCGGGATGGTTGAAGAAAAACAAGAACTTTTAGCGACTTCAGATGTTACCGTTAATGGCAGTTTTCAGGAAGCTGAATTTCGCGCCGACCCCAAGCTGAACCGATGCTCTCGTTGTAAA
>SDBV01000475.1_pt1 | contig 57325 bp, 48 predicted proteins | sample 2277081 | NCBI WGS metagenome assembly SDBV01 (sample SAMN10402039, study PRJNA504765) | marine sediment metagenome | isolation source: marine sediment core GS10_PC15, 223 cmbsf | place: Arctic Ocean: Southern Knipovich Ridge | collected 2010
GACACCGATACCGATGCAGACAGTGGTCCGGATAGCGGAGACGGCGGCTAGATCAATCAGTCACGCAACCCCGCAACATCAGTTGATTCTTCAGAGTTAGACGCCTAATTACAGGCATTCACCATCAATGCAGGTGTCCGTCCCGCTGCAGGGAGCAGACAATCCACATTTAGCGCCCTCACCTCGGTGGGCGGGGAATTGTGGATCGGCTACAATTCCGCCCTACCCGATTGCGAGGCGTGCGATCTTCTGAACCAGATCACCAGCGTACCCACTTCGATAGATGTCCACGACAACCTCGACGATTCTTGCACACCCGTTCCGGCGAGCTGTCCATAGATTGTCATCGTGCCATCCGGAGCCTGCCTCGCCGAAGCCTTGGCAAAGGCGGGTAGCTCGCCTGCGAGTGGAGCAGGGCAAACGTCAGGACAGACGTCAAACGACAACCGCGCATGTTCATTTTATTAGGTTCACGTAGTCACGCTTCACATCCGGCAGTATCCACCAAGACGCAGCAAGCCAGGTACTGACATTACCTGAATTGTTTTATCTGCCTCGATTTTCTCATCTTTGTCATGCGGACTGTTTCACGAGCGCCGAGAGGAATCTTTTCAGGGGGAATGTCGGAAGTTTTTTTGATCGCCCCTGCTCCAAAGCCGTTGGTCCCGTTTTTCTTTTCATTGAGCATGGACGTCTCTTTTCCATCCGGCGCTACGGCGTCGAACTTCGATTTCTTTTGCCCCAAGAGATGAAATCCATATTCGTTACAGGTTTGCCTCGTGGGGGCTGCCTGAAACTACAGCAAAACATATGCCAAAAAATCTTTCTTATTTAGGGGCTACTATGGCTGGTTGTGTGCGGTATGCGCACGGGCGGGGGCCGCACCATCGAGCGGGGGCCGCTCACAATCGCAATTTCCATGTAGTCGCCGGACTTGCACAGCATCACGAAAAGTACGACTCGCGGAGACAGCCCCCAGAACACCCCGAACACACAGCACTTTCGGCATTTACTCAGGGACCTCACTCAGGGACCTCGTTTGGTCGGGTGAAAAAGGTCCCACGATTTCATATACTTAACTGTTGGAGGCGCCGGGAGTCGAACCCGGGTCCGAATGCTATCCACGACGACGTCTACAATCATAGTCTGTCTATTATTTAGTCGCTCAAATCTCCAACAGACAGGATATTCCAACGACGATTTTGCAATTGATTCAACTCATGTGAGTCGCAAACGCCCTCACTGAGCGGTCCCGCTGAATTGTGCCCCATCCGAGTACGCAGGAACTCCTCGGTGAGACATCCGGCCTTAAGCGGCCAGAGAGTAGCTGTTATTATCGGCAGCTGTATTTCCCCGCCTTTTTAACGCGGTGACAGGAAACCGCAGATCGCAGTCGGCGCTTCATTAGCACCCGTCGAAACCGTGTCGCCCCCGTTTTTCAAAGAACAAATCAAGCAGGCTTCTCCCCATTATATACGAAAAATGCACTTTGCAAGGTATCTTACGAAACCCCACCCCCCACTTCGTGGGACCCTCCCCATTGCGGGGAGGGTGAAGGTTTCCTGAAGCCCTCGGGGCTTGTGCGCGAAGCGCGCATCGTGGCCGCGGGTTTTTAACCCGCGGGCCAGAGCCGGGCGGGATCTAATAAAGGATCCCGGCCAGCCTACCTTCTCTTCTTCTTCTTCTTGCGTCTCATTGCCGGATCGATCTTGCCGCCACTTCTACGTTCGCCCTCACCTGTCGGTCCGGCCGTTCGCCCGAGGTGCTCGATCCGCCCGTGGGCGGCGTTTGCAAACCAGCATCGTTCTTCCTTGCCTTCACGCACCGCCTTTGCGTAGCTCCTTGACGCCGCTTCTTGATCGCCTCTCTTTTCACGCAGGAACCCGCGCACCAGGTGAATCCAGACTCGAATGAATCGCTGGGTGGAGTCCGCCCCGTCCGGTACGTCTCTCGGCTTTCTCCCCGTTACCAGGGCCGCCTCTATTCGCGTGAGGTCTATCATCAGCTGAACGTCGTCGCTCGGCGACAGGGACTCCGCCCTGTCGAGGTAATCGAACGTATCCGTGTCCACCTTGTTGAGCCCCACCCGGGAGCGGGCCGTCAGGACCATTATCTCCGGGAGCTGCAGCCCGCTTCGAAGCAGAGCTCTTCCCTCGGCCTCGGCGCGGGCGAGATCGCCGTTGACAAACAGGGCCTTGGTGAGCGCGGCCTGGAGCGCAGGTCGCTCGGACTCCGGAGCGCCGGGCAAGGCGTTGAGGAGGCAGTTCAGGGCCTGTTCATGAGCGCCGATCTGCGAGTAGGCCAGCCCGAGTTTTGCGTCGATGGGCCCGGTGGGTCCGAAGAGCTGCAGGATGAGTTGCTTCTTTGCGAGATCGGGCACGACGGCCGACTTGCCGGTTGCGAGGAGCTGTAGCGCCTCCCGGTGAAACTTCTTCGCCTTGCCGCGAACGATCTTCGGAAGGACGAGGTAGTAAAAGAGCAAGAAAACGATCACCGGCGCCACGATCCATTTCTGGCCGAGCCTCCAGAAGACGATGAGCAGCGCAAGGGTGATGAGCGGGGCTACGATCCCCCCAGTCGATATCCGCAGCTTCTCGTAGTTCTCCTTGTCGCCCATGGTTGATTATCTCGAGGACTTCTTCGAGCGTGACTTCGATTTTGATTTTTTCTCAGGGCGGGGCGTGACGTCCAGGGGTTCGGGGCGGCCCTCGTCGGTGGGCCTTCGCGCGATGAGCGCCCATCCGATGATCCCGACTCCCACGAGGAAAGGCAGGACCGACAGGTACTGGCCCATGGTAAATGTCTCTTCCTTCATCGAATCGATCTGGTACTCCTTGAAATGCTCCACGAAGAAGCGCCCGAAGAAGTAAATGGCCAGAAAGCTCCCGGCCAGCAGACCCAGGGGTCTCTTCTCCCGCCCGGCCCACCGATCGATCATGTAGAGAGAGAGCATCACGAACAGCCCCAGGGCGAACTCGTAGAGCTGGGAGGGATGCCTCGCTGGGGTATGTTCCACCAACTCGGCCCATCTGCCGTGCGCTTCGGGGTTGTCAGCATCGAAGACATGACAGAGATTCAGGCTGTGACAGTCGTGGCGGAGGAACTTCACGCCGATGGGGGAGTCGGTCACCCGGCCCACTATCTCGGAGTTGAAGAAGTTGCCCAGCCTCACCAACGCGGCGCCACCCGTCGCCGACAGGGAGAAGCGATCCAGGACCTCTATGAAGCGCATCCTGTATCGGATGGAAAAGCCGAGCATGCCCACCATGAGGCCGATGGTCGCCCCGTGGCTGGCGAGACCGCCCTTCCAGAAAAAGAGGATCTCCACCGGGTTGGCCAGGTAGTAGTCCGCCTGATAGAAGAGGCAATGGCCCAGCCGGGACCCGGCGAGCACCGAGATGACGCCCCATATCAGATATCGGTCGGCCAGATCGGAGCTATACCCGCCGCGCAGCAGCTGCCATCGCCACAACAGGAATCCCAGGTAGAGCATGGAGGCGAAGATCAGCCCGTAGTACCTCAGCTGCAAAGGCCCCAGGTCAAGTAGAATGGGGTCGAGATAGTATACGGTTCCGTTGTCCAAGTTTACCTCTCCTTGGCGATCAGATTAGGAGCGGGAGCACCTCTCCCGCCTTGCCGTCGATCAGGATGTCCGCCACCTGGTTCATCTCCGTTAGTCCGAGGTTGATAATGATGATCTTGGCGCCCGCGCGGTGAGCCATCAGGGGCAGGGAGGCGGCCGGAAAGACGGCCAGGGTGGAGCCGACCACGATCATGAGATCGCAATTGGCGCAAGCGTATGCCGCGTTCTCCATCGCGCCGGCGGGGAGCTGTTCTCCGAAGAAGGTCACCCTCGGCTTGAGCATGCCGCCGCACTTGTCGCACAGGGGCGGCAGCTGCTCCTTGATGCGGGCGTGAATGGTCTCAAAATCGTAGTCGGCCTCGCAGTCGAGACATCCTATGATGCGAGTGTTGCCGTGCAGCTCGATGACGTTGGTGTTGCCAGCTTTTTTGTGGAGCCCGTCTATGTTCTGGGTGATCACGGTGTGCAGCTTGCCCATCTGCTCCAGCTTCGCGAGAGCGTGGTGGGCGGCATTGGGGCTGGAGCTAACCAACGTGCGGTAGCGGACGTCGCGGAAGAAGCTCCAGAAGTAGGTCGGGTCCTTCTTGAAGTAATTGATGTTTGCGTAGATGTTGGGGTCGTATTCCTTCCACAGTCCGTCGGAGTCACCCCGATAGGTCGGGATACCGCTCTCGGCGGACACGCCCGCGCCGGTGAAGGCGACAATCCTGCCGGAGCGGGCCACCAGCTGCGCGGCCTTGTCGATCAGATCGTTCATTTGGGAACTGTTGCCTCGATATTCTTGGTGCGTCCCTCCTTGATGCTGACCATGCGGAGCGATCGCTTGCCGTCCGAGATGAACGTCAGCTCGTGGATCCCCACCGGAAGTGTGACCTTCAGCGGCGCGGTCCCCCGGGGCTTGCCGTCTATCAGGACCTTGACCTTGCTCGTCACGTACGGTGGAAGCGCAATGGAAAGTGCGCCGCTGGAACTTTTGAGGGGCGCCGGCTTTTCCGATGGTTTCTCTTCCGGTTCTTCTGCGGTGCCCTCTTCTTGCAGTCTCCTCATCTTCTCTTTCCAGAATCTCTTGTCATCGGGTTCTGCGAGATCGCCGGCTTCGTCCTTTACGGCATCGTTGACCCCATCCCGGCCTTCCCCTGCGAGGGGAAGGGGAAGTTGTTGGAAACCCGCTTTTTCGTCCGGCTGTGTCTCGGGCTCCACGGGGCGCTGTTCTCTTTGCTGGACGACGGGCTGCGGGATCTCGATGTCCGTGTGCTCCTTCGTCGCCCCCATCCCGGCCTCTTCTTCGGCTGTTTCCTTCCAGAATCTCACGTTGAAATAGATCGAGAGCGCGAGCGCCACGAGCGCAATGATTGTGAGTGCGCGCCAACCCCCCGATACCCGGCCGCGAGGGCGCGCTGCGGAAGTCGGTGGAAGAGTCGAGCGATAAGGCGGCAGAGAAGATCTTCTGGGCGAGGCAACGGTCTTGCCGGCGTCGTCTATGAGCTTTCCATCTTCAACGGCCCGCCAGCTCGCCGAATCCCTGGTCATGGGGGTCCGCGAAAGGTTTGCCGCCGGGGCGTCGATATCTATTATTCCGCCCACCCGCACCAGGTCGAGCAAGAGCGTCTCGATGGCGTCCGGGGACGCATCCTTGGCCAGGATGATCTTCCTCGGGCTGTCCCCTCCGATGAGCTTGCTCAGGGGCTTTTTAAGCTTGGGCGGCATTATCGGCGTGTAGAGATTGATCACGTCCTCGTCCACCTGAACCCCGGCTATATCCAGGAGTGCCCCGTCCGTGATCTGGGCCGCCATGGTGTTGAGCTTGAGGCATGCGCTCTTGAGAGCGTTGCGCGTGCCCTCCTTGAATTGCCTGCGCGGGGTGTCGATGCCCTGCACAATGGCGAAACGTCCGCTGGTGACGCCGAGGAGCCGCTCGAGGGCGGCGGGGCCGGAGGCGAAGGTTCCGTCCGTGCCTGTCCGGGTGACCGCCACGATCTCGGCGTCGCGAATATCGGCCTCGAAGTAGTTCCACGTTTCCCGGAAGGTGATCCTGCAGTCGGGTCTCTGCCCGATCGCGGTGTTGATGATCGCGAGCGCTCCGATCTTCTCTATTCGCCCGGTCACGTCCCCGTCGATCCCGAGCTGTCGCTGGAGTACGAACCTCGGGCGCATCACGCGGGCCGCGCGCCCCAGGATTTGCTGCTTGTCCACCTCCTTGAGCATGAACTCGTCGGCGGCGACTTTGAGACCCCGGAGCTGCTCTAAGAAATCCTCTTTCCATGAAAGGAGGATGACCGGAAGGTGGCGAAGGGAGTAGTCCCCTCGCAGGCGATTGCACAGCTCCCAGCCGTCCATCTTGGGCATGAGGATGTCGGAGAATACGAAGTCGGGCGGATTCTCCCTGATGACTTCGAGGGCCTCGATCCCGTCCCGGACGGTTCGAACCTGTACACCCGCGTCGGTGAGGACCTTGTCGAAGACCGCCCGGATCTCGGGATCGTCGTCCGCCACCAATGCCTTGAGCCCCCTGAGGTCTGCCAGATCGGCTTCGTCGGGGTACGTGAGGCCCGATGTCTCGAGCACCTCCTCGGCCTCGGTCAGGGCCATCATACCCATCTGACCGCTGGTCGCCGGCATGAATCGAATCTTGCCGCGGGAGCCGTGGGCGGCGGCCTTTCTTATCTGGGCGATCAGGCCCCAGACGGAGGCCATGAGCGGGCCCTCCGCGAGCAGGCGAAAGCGATCGGTTCCGTGCCTGCCCGTTGCGGAGTCGATCACGCCGGCCCTGAGCTCGTCGTTGACGAATCCTATGAGCTCTTCGAGGTTCGGATCCCTCAGGCCGATCAGGATTCTTGCCATGTGCGCGTCCGGTGTGCCGAGCCGCCGGGCCGCTGCAACCAGCCTCTCCTCGTCGACGGGTTTCGGCACGACGCTTCCCCCAAAGGTCCCGGAGATGGTGGCGATCCGAAGAATGGGAATGTAGTCCGTGAGCGGGTCCGTCAAAAGAGTATTGACCACTGTCATCCCGCCCGGAGTGGAGTCGTCCATGTCGACGATGATCAATTCCGGTGAGATCTCGGTAGCCATCTTGCCGATGTTCGGCAGATCGGAGCATCGCGTGAGCACGAACCCAGCCTTGCTCAGCGCGTCGTCGATGGTTTGTGCCAGGGCGTCATCATCGAGGGCGACGATGACGGAAGAGGGTATGGTTTCTCCGCTCACGATGGGGCGGGGGGCCTCCGAGACCCTCTTCACGGCGATACCGGACGGCGCGGATACGAGGGGAGAGTACGAAGTGGGGGCGGTCTGCCTGACCGGGACGGTGGCCGCGTACATGGGTTGCTGTTCGCGCAGAGGCTGCGTTTCTCGCAAGGGAGGCGGCGGATCGGTGGTGGTCGACGGTGCTATGAACGGCCTGGATTCCCGGGCGCCCCCGGGTTCTTCTTGTCTTGTTTCGTGGGGCGGCGGCGATATGGAGTCTTCCCCCAATAACTCTGTGGCGCGAACCTCCGCGGCCTTATGCAGGTCCAGGAGGACACCGATCTGCTCCGCCAGCCATTCCATGTCATTCTCGCCGGGGGGGGTGTCGGATAAGTGGATCGAGTTGATCTTGTCGAGGAAGTTCCTGGCCCAGTCCGTGATGTCGGGGAGCCCGTATACGGCTCCGGCGCCCACGAGGCTCCGCGCGGTGCGATCGAGTCCGTCAGTCGGCCAGCTACCGCCGAAGGCATGTCCCGTCGAGGACGACCTTTGCAGCCGTTCCATCTCTCGCCTGAATCCCTGAAACTTCTTCTCGAAAGTCGACAGAAAGCTCAACTGCCGCCTGGCGGCGATCGATTTGATCGTTTTTTCCTTCGGCATCGTTTTCTTCCTTGCTCGACGAAAATGGAATGCAACAAGGGAGAGTACGGTGAAAGAACCCTCGCGGGCAAGGCGATGGAAATTCGCACCTGCCAACTTGTGACCCATTTACGTTGGTAAAGATACTATACACTTTGTACATTCAAATAAATGCATGAGGAGGACAAAAAATGCGTGTATGGAGAGCTTCTGCGTGGATCGCGGTCGTGCTTGCGGTTTCGTGTGGTAACAGCCCACCCTCAATGATCATCGACGGCGGCGGGGATACGGACGCCGATACGGACGCCGATACGGATGGCGACACGGACGCCGACAGCGACACGGACAGTGACACGGACAGCGACACCGACACGGACAGCGACACCGACACCGACACGGACAGCGACAGCGACTCGGACTGCGACGGCACGGAGGTTATCGAGCTGCTGGTGGAGGACGCGACCATCGCCTCGCCCATGTCAACGGATACAAGCGGCTCGGGGGAGGGTGTGTACTGCTCCTCGGACACGCCCAACTCGGGCACCGCCACGTGGTCGACGGTCGGCATTCCGTGCGCGGGGAACTGGTATGTGATTGGAAGGGTGTGGGGAACGGAGGACGACGGAAATTCCATGTACCTCACGGTGGGCAGCGGCGCGGAGATCGTGTGGGACTTCAACCAGTGCAACACGCCGGCAGGGTGGCAATATGATTACGCTTCCGCCGCCGGGTCCGACAGCCCCGTATGCGATGCAAGCGCCATCACGGATCCCGCAGTGTTCTCTCTCGCCGTGGGCAATATCGACGTGGAGATCAGGGGGCGCGAGGTGCCGGCGGCCGGGTACCCGGCGGCGGTCGCCAGGCTCTACCTGGTGACCGATTCCTCTGCCAACCCCGACTATTTCGACCTCGGCACTCTGGATATCACCGGCCCGTCGCCGGTGGACTCCAACCTGGTCGGCATTTACCACGTGGCGGGCCAGATGAATGTGCCCCTGACCTCCGACGTGACGGGGGACATCCTGTGGGCGGATGATGTGGCTACGGGGAATGATGACGGCTGCGACGCGTTCCCGGCGGGTTCCTTCTCGGGCGCCGTGGCTCTCATCGAACGGGGAAACTGTACCTTCGACATCAAGGTCGACAACGCCGCCGCCGCCGGCGCCGTCGCGGTGGTCGTCTACAACGACTCGGGCGACACGCTGGTGACGATGACCGGAAACGATACGTTCATCCCGTCCGTTTTCGTTACCCAGTCCGACGGGGCGAACCTGGTGAGTTGGTGCGGCGCGCACTCGAACGCCACCGTGGTAATTCACCCCGCCCCATAAAGACAATTTTGCATCTTTGCGAGATCTGATAAACACATTATCCAGACTGTTATCCGGAAGGTCATGTGATGATGGACGGAAATTTCAAACTCGAGTTCTTTTTCACTTCTTGCGTTGCGCTTCTTTGCGTGAGCGGGGTCGTGTATGCGCAGTCGGCGATCGTCTCCACCGTGGAGGGCGGTACGGAGCCGGGGGTCCTTCCCACGCCGCCCGAGTCGTCGTCGCCCCGCGTCGCCGAGGTGGAACTGCCTCGGATGAGGCCCGGGCCCGACATCACCCTGGAGCAGGCGCTTGCGGCGGCGGACAGGCGAAACGTGACCCTCAACGCCGCCAGGCTCGAGGTGGACAAGGCGGACGCCCAGCTTGCCCAGGCGTGGGCGCTGGTCCTGCCCGGTGTACAGGCGAGCTTGCAATACACCCACATGGATCACGAAGACACCCTGGATTTCTCCGACTCTCTTGCGGGGCTGGGCATGACCCTTCCCGACACGGAGCCGATGCTCGTCAACCCTCAAGAGAAGCTGATGGGTTCGATCCAGGCGGGGATGCCTCTCGTGAACGCCCAGTCCTGGTACACGATAAGCGCGGCGAAGAAGGGGGTGGAGGTGGCGAGGCTTTCGGTGGAGGACGGCCGTCAGCAGCTCCTCCTCGGTGTGGCGCAGACATACTTCATGGGCGTGATGGCGCACTCGCTGATAGAGCTCCGCGAGCAGCAGGTGCTCTCCTCCGCCCAACATCTCAAGTTCGCCGGCGCGAGATACAACGTGGGAACCGGGCTCAAAATCGACGTGATACGGGCCGAGACCGATCTGGCGCAGGCCAGACAGGAATTACTCGCAGCGCACCTGGCGTTCGACAACGTCCGGGACGCCCTCGCCACGCTCACCGGGATGGACGGGCTTCCGGTACCCGTGGAACGTCGGGATATCGAGCCGCCCCGGGGAGACGAGGACCGGCTCGTGAAGAAGGCCATAGCCCACAGAGATGACATCAAGGCCAGGAAGGCGATGATCGGCCTCATGGAAAAGCAGCTGGACGCCTCGTGGATGCAGTTCATTCCCACTCTGGATGTCGGATGGCAGCTCCAGTACCAGTTTACGGAGATGGCGCAGATGGGCTCCACCGATCGCTCCAGGTGGGCGCTCGTGTTCACCCTGTCGGTGCCGATCTACAATCAGTTTCGCTACGGCGATCTGGATTACAAGCGCGCCTCTCTGCGCCAGGCCGTGTTGCGGGAGGAGGACGCGTCCAGAAATCTGGCCGCGGAGGTCCGCAAGGCTCGACGGGACTATCTGACAAAGCTCTCCTCTGCCGAGATCGCCGAGCGTCAGATACGACTGGCGGATGAGGCGCTCAAACTGGTGGAGGCGTCTTTCGCGGCCGGAACGGGAACTTCCCTGGACGTTACCGATGCGCGCAAGACCGTGGCCGCGGCAAATCTCAACATGGTGATAACCCAGCTCGAGGCTCAGGTCGCTCTGCTCGTTTTGCTGCGAAACGTGGGCTGGGATATGACGGTCCTGGGCGACCGGTAAATGCCCATGTTCGCCCCATGATCTTAATAATGCTTGCCGGAACCTGTTGATGGATATTATTCTAATTGTAGCAGCGCTGCCCGTGAAAAGGGGAAATGACCATGAAGAATATGCCCATATCATTTTTAATCGCCCTGGTTGTGATTGTCCCGATCGTTGCGTCACTCGTCGCATGCGGTAGTGAGATCCCCATGTTCCAGCCAACCGATTCGGGAACCGGGGATACGGACAGCGACGGGGATACGGACAGCGACGGGGATACGGACACCGATAGCGATTCGGACAGCGACACGGACAGCGACACGGACAGCGACACGGACACCGACACGGATACTGATACGGACACGGATACTGATACGGACACGGATACGGGGCTTTTTGATGAGTGCGCGTCCCCTTCAACCAATAACTGCGATTCCAACGCCACGTGTATCGACCTCCCGGTGGGCTACAACTGCGTATGCAACTCGGGCTGGACCGGAGACGGTTTCACGTGCACCGAGCAGTTCCTGGTGCTCACGTACCAGGAGCGTTACTGGTACGGCGCCGACTACGAGGAGCACCGGATACTCATCGGACCCTCCACGTCCACCGATCCGGAGGACGGCACCTGGACCGAGCTTGCGGACGGAACCGATCTGGATACCTGGACGGCGGACTATACTTGGGAACAAGGTCTGGTGCTGGATATCGATGCCATGTCGGGACAGTCCGTGAGGATAGCGTTCCACTACCTCGGCACCACCGCCGACAAGTGGTATCTCGAGGATATTTGCATCGGCTGGAGTGACGACGGCATCGACCCGCCCTCCGCCTGCGAGTGGGATCACGGTTTCGACAATGGCACGGTGCCCACGCTGCCCTCGGACTGGACCAGTGTTTCGGGAGCCACGGACACCTACTCCAGCATATGGAGGACCTCCACGGATCAGTGGATCAGCTGGCCGACCTCTGCCCTCATCGACAGGACCCCCAACTCTTCCACTGTGCAGGATGAGTATCTGGTAAGCGATCCGATTACTTTGCCCTAGACATCTTCAGGCATCTTCCAAGGCGGATGCGGCGATCTTGTTCATTCGGTTTCGTGTAATTTCGGCGCCGGAGAGGTGGATCCATTTCAGCTGACCAATAAACGCCCCTTCCTTCAATCTGAGATCCCGATACCTGGCGAAGGCATCCTTGCCGAGTGAAATGATCTCGAGGGGATTGAGACGTTCCGTGTGGCGCTTGGCATCGTATTCGAGGTTCACCGCTCGGAGCGCCCGGTCAGTCGAGTTTGCGAACGCGGACCGATTGTCAGCAGTGTCATCGAGGAGCTCGATGTAGAGCTCGTACACGCTCTTTTCGGCGTTGGCGTAAGCCACGAAGAACTCGTGCCCGATGCCGGTTTCCTCGGTGGCCCGATTGACGGCGTCGATGAGTTGTTCCTCCGAGAGTTTCTCACCCTGGATGTTGGTAATACCCTTTCCCTTGAAGAGAAACTTGAAGATGGGAGCCTGGTTGAAGTGGCCGACGACCTCGATGACATCGTTTATATCATACCGGTAGAGCCCGCTCAGGGTGGTCACATAGAAATAGTATCGCCGGCCTACCTCCAGCTGGTGGGCTCGCAGAAATGTCGATGGGGATTCGCCTTCCTCGAAGGCGGAGAATTCGTAGAATGCGCTCCTGACCGCCAGGATGGATCCATCCGTCGCCGGGTCCAGAAGATCCGTGGCGTTGATCTCGCTCGCGATGTAGCCGAAGTCCAGCATGGGCGTGTCGTCGTTGAACCAGGGACGCAGCTTGGGGATCACCAGGGCGCAGTTGCCGTTGGTCCATGTGTGCACGAGGCCGAGGTTCGGCCAGTAGTCCGGCGGTCGGAATCGATCGACTTTCGATGCCAGGCGATCGAGCTCGTCCGCGCGCTCCGGGGCGGGCTCCAGTCGCTCCTCGACCATCGCGCGAATCTCGGGCTCCAGGTTTATGGACGATTTGATGGTTCCGTCCGCGATGTCACGGATGAGGTCCTCTTTCCATTGATCGGCTTTTGTCACCAGGTTGAGAATGGTGCTCGGGTTGCCCGTGAAGATGGACGTGACGTTGCTCGGAACGCCGAAGCGCAGGAGCGTGTACGCCTTGGCTTCGTAGTCGGCTATTGTGATCACCTCGTACGGGATGGTGTGCACCAGCTTCATGAACTCGGGAATGTTCTGGTAGATCAGGCCGGAAAGAGAGCCCGTTACCGTGCCGTCCGGGGTTTTCCCCTCGTCGGCGGGGGACACGATGGTGAAGTCCTTTCCCGCGAAGATTCCCGGGTAGTGGCGACTCAGGCCGTACAGCCAGAGCTTGCCGCGGTTCTTGATAGTCCGATTGAAGTTGTACTCGGAGATGGGGATGAGCTTCGGCTCGGCGGTTGTTCCGCTTGACCGGGTGTACATGATCGGCTTGCCCTCGAACAATACGTTCTGCTCCCCGAGGGTGTGCCGGTCCACGTAGGGACGGTGTTTCTCGTAGTCTCTCACCGGTACGCGCTCAACATAGTCCTCGTAGGAGCGTATCGCCGAGAATCCGTGCTCCACGCCGAAGACCGTCTGAGAGGATTGTTCGAGGATTTCCCTGAGGATGGAGTCCTGTGCTCCCTCGACGTCCTTGCTGGCTTTCACGTATTTGCGGTAGAGCTTGCCGCCGGGGATGGAGAGCAGTTTCTCCACGTGTCTGGACAGGAGGCGATTGACCGCCCCGCCGACTCCCCCTCCTTTTGATTTGATGCCCGATTTCACGAGGGCCTCCTTTGGGTCCACAGGCACCACTATCTATTAACCTATTTGCGCGACGACAAGAAAAAAATCGTACCTTGCGGAAAACGATTACGTCATCGTGCTATCCTGCATAGCTCGGCGTTTAGCCGAGCGGCGCAGGACAGACGTCACGAACTCCAAGGTCCAAGATCTCGCCCAAGCCCACAGGGCTTGCGCAGAGCGCATCGTGGCCGCGGGTTTTATACCCGCGGGACGAAGGGCGCGGTGAACTGGCCTGTCAGACACATTTTTTTAAAGATTATCATCGTGCTATAGAGATCACATGATCAGTCCCCTGCGGTCCATCATGAATATCAAGCGGTCGGAGATTCCGTTCGCGCTCCTCATGTTCGCGTATTTCTTTGCGGTGATCGCCGCTTTCTGGATCCTCAAGCCGCTGAAGAAGGGGTTGTTCATCGAGCACTACGACGCGGCGGGGCTTCAGATCCTCGGCTGGCACCTGCGCGCGTCCCAGGCCGAGCTGCTGGCAAAGGTCATGAACATGATCGTGGCCTTCTTTGCCATGGCGGTCTTCAGCACACTTTCGAGCAGGTTCAGGCGCCAGGAACTCACCCTTGTTTTTGTGATCTTCCTGCAGCTGTGTCACGTGGCCTTCGCTCTGAGCCTGGGAGATCCCACCGGCCCGGTCGTGTGGGCGTTCTACCTGTTCGGAGACCTGTTCAATATGTTGATGGTGGCCTCGTTCTTCGCGTTTCTCAACGACAGCGTGCGGCCCGAGCAAGCCAGACGGCTCTACGGCGTGATAGTGCTCGGCGGTGTGCTCGGCGGCGTCTTCGGGGCGACGGTGGTTCGAGCGTGGATCGGCCTCCTTGCGCCGGACCTCTGGATGTTGGTGATCTTCGCCGCCGGGATAGGCATCGGCGCGCTGGCGGTGGCTGCCGGGATCGTCGTCGACAAGCGGCCGGTGGGTTTGGGCGCGTGGAAGCGCGAGGAGATCGTGGAGGACGGCGGGGGCGCCATGGAGGGGATCAGGCTGGTTTTTCAATCCGGGTATCTGCTCTCCATCGCGGCCCTGGTGGGGGTATACGAGGTCGTCTCCACCCTGGTCGACTTCCAGTTCACGGAGACCGTCTCCAGCCATCTGAACGGGCCGGCCATCAGCGAGTTTTTCTCCACCGTCTACCTGATCACCAACTTTGTATCGATGGGTGTGCAGCTCCTGTTGACCGGTTTCGTGATGTCCCGGTTCGGACTCGTCAAGGCGCTGCTCGTTTTACCGGTGGCGCTATTGCTGGCGTCGGCAGGTTTTCTCGCCGTTCCCATCCTTCTGACCGGCGGCATCCTCAGCGTGACGGACAACGGGCTCAATTACTCCATCAACCAATCGGCGAAGGAGACGTTGTACGTGCCGACGGGCAGGGCCGAGAAATACCGGGCCAAGGCGTTCATAGACATCTTCGGGCAGAGGTTCGCCAAGACGGCCGGGATATTCCTCGTGCTGGGGCTGTCGATGTTGTTGCATACTCGCTGGCTGTCCATAGTGACCGTGGTTTTGCTGGTACTGTGGATGGGAATTGCCCGGTACGCGGGAAAGAGATTCGATGACAAGGCGACGAAAGAAGAAGAAGGGCGTCAAAACCCCTGATTCGCCCGGGGCATCGGGCGCCTTCGGATACCGGCCCTTCGCCGGCGTCGATCTCGGCGAGGCTCCCGGCGAGGCTCCCGACGAGGAGATCCGGGCGACCGAGCCCGACCGGATCGTTTCCGAGGCGCAACGACAAGAGGAGGAGGGCGACGGCAACGTGCTCGCGGAGATGATGGACGGCGTGGAACCCTTCGGGGGTGGCCCCAAGCTCGCGCAAAGGAGAGTGGAGCCCAGGAAGTGGTTGGTGCGGGCGGACGACGCCGATCTCGTAATGCGCCATCTGGATGACCTTGTGCACGGCAACGCGCCCTTCGAGATGGCCGACGCCGAAGAGTACATCGAGGCGGCGGTGAAGGGGCTGGATCGCAGAATTGTCAAGAAACTCCGGCGAGGGGAGCTCTCCATCCAGGCGCACCTCGATCTGCACGGTTTTCGTCGAGAGGAGGCCAGGCAGATGGTGGCCGAGTTCATCGCCAAGTCACATGTGGAGGGCAAACGATGCGTGCTCATCATTCACGGGCGCGGGCTGGGATCCAGAGACAATATCCCCGTGCTCAAGGAAAAACTCACATCCTGGCTCACTCGCGGCGCCATCGGAAAGCATGTGCTCGCGTTCACCTCGGCGCGGCCGTGGGACGGCGGCGTCGGCGCGGTCTATGTCTTGTTGAGGGGCTAGCTACAGAGTCCGACGAGCCCCTCCAGGCGCCGGTGGATGAACTTCTGGCCGGGGCTGAACGTTTCCTTTATCGTGGATATCAAGGACAGGTAAGCCGACATATCGGGGCAGCTGCGATAGCCGACCTTTTGTACCAGATCGTAGAGGGTGTCGAGTGATTCTCGAGGCATCAACTTTCCACGGGCGGTATGGAAGGCGAACAGCTTGCTCACGTACTTCGGGTTGTTGGTGGCTTGCGCCAGCTCTGCGATGTTGAGGGTTACCTCGTGGATCTCGGTGTCCGGGATTTCCCCTTCTGCCGTTTCCTTGCGGATGGTCGATTCCATGAGGTTCCCGATCAGGCGCTCCGCCTCCTCGAAACGATCCATGCTGACGGCCTTTCGGATGAGGCCCGCGATCATCATGTGGGATTGCTGGGTCTTGGGGCTGACCTCGGTGCGTTTGAATTGCCCCGTGTCCACCTGGAAAGTGGCCCGCGAGTCCGAGGCCTTTATTTCCGCCGAGGTGTATCCGCACTCGGGGCACTTGTCATCGGCGCTCGCCATCCAGGTTTTGCAACTGGGGCAGCTCGTCAGTCCCACGGTCCGGTCCGCTTCGAAGTTGCGCTCGATGGAGACGACCCTTATCGTCTGGTGCCCGATAGTGATGCGATCTCCGTCCTCGAGCTCCCTGGTTCCCTTCACCCTGACGTCGTTGACCGAGCAACCGTTTCGGCTTCCCCGGTCTTCGATGAACAGCTTGCCGTCCTGGTTGATTATGGTGGCGTGGACACGAGAAACGCTCGCGTCATTCAGCACCAGGTAGCAATCGATGCTTCGGCCGATGTCGGCGCGGCCGTCGGGAGCCTCCAGGTTGGAGTTTTGATGGATCAACCTGAATTTCTTCATTGCCGGCCGTTCCCGCGAATGATGTCCTCGAGGCGTGAAACGAGCGCCTGCCTGGAATGGGCCGTGTCATCCGTGCTCTTGAGGGCTGTGAGATAGGTTTCGATACTGTTGATGATCGAACCGTCACCCTTTGACGCGAGTATCTTGTCGAGGAGATCCAGCGGCATCGGAGAGGCGCTGGAGGTCCAGCTTCTGAGGACCCACTCGAGTCGTTCGGGTTGTTTCAGCTCCCGCGCCAGTATTGTGTTGAACCCGCTGATCTCCAGCAGAAGCGCCACGTCCAGGGTGCCCGCCGAGATCTTGAAGTCGAAGTCTTTAATCTTGCCGTCGAGCAAGTTGGCGGCATGCCGGAATTTTCCGGCGGCCAGCGCCTTCTCGATGACCTCGACCACCAGGTTGGGGGTCCATCCGGAGGACGCGCCGCCCAGCGCGATGGGAATGGTTGAGTCGTCTCTTGAACTGAGAAGTGCCCCGCACCCGTTGCAGCGGACATCGCCGATCTTTGTGGGTGTCCGGCATTTTTTGCACATGTTACCCGTGCCGATCTCGGAGTCGCAATGCGGGCATCGAAGCGCGCCCGCCGCCGTGGGGGTTCGACAGGCGGGACAATTGATCATCGCGCCGGTAGGTCTCATGGGGCGCGACGGAAAACGGCTCTCCTCGAGAAAAATCATCTCGTGACTGCCCACCCGTACCCTGTCCTTGTGCTTGAGGGGGGACGCGTCGAAGAGCGGCTCATTGTTTACGAGGGTGCCGTTTCTCGATCCCATATCCTCTATGGTCGCCGCCTGATCGGTGATGACTATCTTGACATGCTGTCTGGAAACCAGTGGGTCTTCAAGCGTCAGGTTGCACGACGGTGAGCGACCGATCAAAAACGTACCCGGTGCGAGGTCTATCTCCTGAAAAATGAACTTCAGTCGGTACTTATTCTTCTTTTCCAAATGCCCACCTGAAACTCTAATGATGAATCGGCATTCTACATCGATGGTTACCACTCGGATAGGGGGAATGGCTCACTGAGAGCTTTTTTTCTTTCAGAAGAAATCCAACATGCGTGGCCAATTGAGGCAGATTTCGTGCGCGCCCGCAGAACGCGGACGAGGTATTACGCTGGGTAAGCCGAGGTCGCGTGCGAGGACGAAAGCCGGAAGATGCCTTAATTGGACATGCGTGGCTAGAAGAGATCGTCGATGTCGTCCTTGGAGCCCTCATCTTTTTCTGGAGTGGGTTCCTTGTCTTTCTTCTTCTCTTCTTCTTTCTCCTCGCTGGTCTTCTTTTTCTTGTACTTGCCGGTGACAGAGTGAGTCGTGTCGACTTTGCTCGCCCCCGGTCCCGCATGCTTATCACCGGTGTAGCCGTCGATCACCGAGGATTGGTGGTCGGTGAGCTCTTCCCCACCGGAGGTCACCGAGTCTACCATGCTGGAGATGTCATCGCCTACCGTGCCCGTGTCGCGGCCCTTGCTTGTCCGGAGCTTATCCATGTACGTGGCCGTAATCGCTGCGGAGAAGCGGAGTCCGTAGGCGCCGAAGAAGGCTGAACGATCAATCGCGTCGGCGTAGGTATCCTCGTCGCGCCATGCGACCTTGTCCAGGTTGCCCTGATCGTCGAAGGACTCCTGACCCTCGACCCCGAAACGGCCCTCCAACGAGCCGAGGAAATCCATGAAGCTGATATCGGCCTGGAAGGAGTCCTTTCTGAAAGCGCGCAGGCGCTTCCAGAAGCGACCGTCGATGAAGAAAAGGTACTCCACGTACTTCCCGGCATCCCAGACCAGCATGGATTCGTTGTTGTTATGGGTGAACTCGTCGGAGATCATGTGTGACTCGAAGCCCGTGCGCTGACCCTTGAACTCCACGAAGCTCCTGTGCAATTTGGAGAGTTCCCGTATCATTTTGGTACGGATGGCGTCCTCCGCCAGCGCGTCTCCGGAAGCTGCGGACAGCTCTTCCGAGTATGTTTCCTTCACCCTGAACTCGAAGATTGATACTACCTTCCGGTGGGTCATGCCCCACATGAGGCCCTCCATCTGATCCGCGATTCCTTCCGTGTAGGGGATCGACGGCGCGCCGCCGCCCTTTTTTCCCTTCTTTTTCTTCCCCTTTTTCTTGGATTGCTTCACCGGTGGGGCCTCACCGTACTGGGCGCCCGGGATTATCAGTGCCTCGTCGCTCGTGGTGAGAGCGGACGACATGCCGCCGCCGCCGCCTCCTCCGATGTTCGGCGCGTCGAACGGTTTCGAGTCCTTCTTGGCGCCGTCCCCCGATGAGAACTCGACCTTCGCCTTGCCGCCTCCACATCCCACGGAGATGAACAGCGCGGCGAGGATGACGATTGATGCCTTCAACCAAGTTTTTTCGATCATTACTTCCTCCTCTTTGCCGGAAGATATTGCCTACCAATAACCGGAATGCATTTTGGCGCATCTTACCATCTGGCGGGGTGACGCCAAGTGATCTTTGCAGTCTGGCCAGTTTCCGTTTCAAAAAAGGGGTTCTAAGAGGCCGCTCGTTTCCTGTCGGCTTTTACCGTGGGGAGAAGGACGCGCGCCATCTTCACCGATTGGGATTCGTCCGCGTAAAAGGTGTCCCATGCATACTGGTACATTTCCTGGAGCTTATCCGGCGACATCCTCGCGGGCTGAACGATCACCTCGCCGGCCGTGTAGCGTTTCCAGTCCTTGTGCAGTATTCGTCCCTGGGATTCATAGTCGTCGAACGCCTTGGTATGGGGGAAGGGGGTTATGACCGTGAACTCGGCCAGGTCCATGTCGATTTCGAGGAGGAAGTCGACGAGTCGTTTGATGAAGTCCTCATCGTGATCGTCCAGGCCCAGGAGGATGGTTCCCTCCACGAATATGCCGTGATCCTTGAGCCGTCGGATCCGCTCCCTGATGAAATCGGAGGTGTCGAAGACCGCCTGGTACACCCACCACTGGCCCGCTTTCACGGCGGCCTCGAGTACATCGTCGTCGTCCTCCACCGGGTGCGAGATGATGTGCCGGTCGAGGGGAGCCAGGGCCGCGAAGAGTTCGATCTCCCACTCCTTGTCCTGGGCCAGGGAATTGTCCACGAAGAAGAGCTTGGAGTTGGGTATGGACTTGACCTCCTCGACCACCTTGTCGATGGGCCGAGGTCGAAAGGATCGTCCGCCCAGATACCTGACGCAGCACGGGTAGCAGTTGAACTTGCAACCCCTAGAGGCGTGAACCAGATCGGGCATCTGGAGGCCGCGGTAGTTGTAGTTCTCGCGATTGAGAATGGAGCGGCGCGCTGTCCCCACGGTCTCGATGGGGGCGGGATCGTTGAGGTAGTTGTAGACCTTGCGGAGTTTTCCGGCCTCCAGGTCGGCCAGGAGTTCCTCCGTGCGGCCCTCCGCCTCCCCCAGGAAGACCGAGTCCGCGTGTTTTGCAGTCTCGTCCGGGTGGAGCGCCGTGGAGATGCCCCCGAAAATCACCGGGATGCCTCGTCCTCGAAACTCGTCCGCGATCTCCCATCCTCGGGGCGCCTGGCAGGTGAGCATCATGGAGATGAACACCACGTCCACGCTCTCGCAAAAATCAATCTCTTCCACGTTCTCGTCGGTGAAGCGCAGCTCGTGCTCGTCGGGAATCGTGGCGGCGAATACTACGGGACCGTGCGGGGGGAGGTGGAACTCTCGCTGGTTGGTCAGCTTGGGCCATCTGGGGTAGATCAATCGAATTTTCATGTACGGCTTATAGATCGACACTCCGGTCCGGGCAATGGCGTTCGTGCGCCTTTTTCCCTGAGATCGTCATGGTTTTTTCCAGTGAACCGTGCATAATCCATAATGTAGGTGTAGTATTGTAGTCAAGGAGAACAACATGATTAAAAAAGAAATATTGTGGGGTGCTTTGTTGTGCGTGGGGCTGATCGCGGTTGCGCCGAGTTTCACGGCCTGCGATGGCGACGGCGATGACGGTTCGGGCGATACGGATACCGACGCCGATGGTGGGACCGACACGGATACGGGATCGGATACGACGCCGGTATGCCCCGAATACGAGTGGGGCCCGACAAGCGGATTGACCCTCAACGAGAAGATCGGAAACTGGACCTTCAACGGTTACTTCGATGAGAACGCCAACTGGGTGGTCGATCCGGAGGAGGAGGTGGAAAGGACCTTCACGATGGAGGATATCGCCTGCTATTCAGGCGCCCAGTCGCTGGTCATCCTGCTGGATGACTTGACGTGACCATACTGTCCTGATTGGTTCAATCAGTTCGCCCAAACGTATGCGCAGCTATTCACCGACGAGAACGGGGTTGTCCTCGTTTCCGTGACCTCCGGGATCGGCGCCAATTCTCCGTCCATGAACCTTGTGGCCGAGCAGGCGCGCAAGCATTTCCCGGGCGCCTATTTCACAAACACCAAGCTCCTGACCCTGACCGGCTCGGGTGGAGTTCCTTTCGGCGCCGTCATCGATCTCGAGACTCTCGAAATTATAGAAAAGGAGCCGACCGGCGATCAGTACATCACACTGACGCCGTATGGTATTCTTCAGGCGGTCAAGGCGGCCAACGCTGATTAGAGTCAGGCGCTAATCCATCCTTACAGGCCGTAGCACTCCCAGTCCGAGCCAGAAAAAAATGTGTCTGTCACCACCCAAAGGAGGGGCGTTTACTTGCGCAAGTTAGCGCCGTGCGCTAGTATTTGCGAGTGCGTTGCGCATATGCGCGTAAGGAGGATGATCCAGATGCCATCGAGACCCGCCATGTCACTTTGGGTGGAGCAACTCCAGTCACAGGGCCGCTACACCTTCACGCGGGCTCAGGCGGAATCAGAAACCGAACGTTCCTTTGTGGCAGCCCAAACCGCTCTTCGGAGGCTGAAGGAGCAAGGGCGGATCGTATCTCCCAGGCGTGGGTTCTACGTCATTGTTCCTCCGGAGTATCGGGCGACCGCCTCACCACCGGCGAGCTGGTTCATCGACGAGCTGATGCTCTACCTTGGTCAGCCCTATTACGTTGGGCTGCTCAGCGCGGCTGCGATCCACGGTGCAGCGCATCAGCAGCCCATGGTGTTTCAGGTGGTGACCAGCAAGCCGACTCGTGAGATGCTCGTCGGTAAAGTCGCCATCCAGTTCTCGATGAGCAGCAAGGTCGAGAAGATGCCGGTGACTTCGATGCAGACAGAGACAGGGACCATGCGCGTCGCCACCCCCGAGACCACTGCGTTTGATCTGGTTCGCTACCAGGCCGGTGCCGGACATCTGAGCAACGTGGCGACGGTGCTCGCCGAGTTGGCTGAGCGCATGGACGCTCAGGCACTCGTCAGCATAGCGCATCTTGTGCGGATACCGGACGTCCAGCGCCTCGGATACCTCCTCGACGCCGTCGGTGAAGGCAACCTCGCCGGGCCGCTGGCCAAGTGGCTCGATACGCGGAGACCACGCGCCATCCCGCTGCGGCCTGGAGAACCTGCGGATGTCGAGGTCGATCAGCGATGGCACGTCCTGCCGAATGAAGAGTTGGAGGTCGACCTTTGATTCCGCGCGCGAACATCACGGCGTGGCGAACCCACGCCCCCTGGCCGTCCAATGAGCAAGTCGAACAGGATCTGGTGCTCTCCCGCGCGCTAGTTGCCATGTTCGGCCGACAGATTGTAGCCGACCAGGTCGTCTTCCGTGGAGGCACCGCCCTGCACAAGCTGTTCTTCGGGGCATCCGGGCGCTACTCGGAGGACATCGATCTCGTTCAACGGGACGCCGGGCCAATCGGCGAGTTGATCGACGCCACCCGCGAGACCCTTGATCCATGGCTTGGTAGCCCGCGATGGAAGCAGGGCAAGGGACGCTTCACACTCTACTACCGCTTCGAGACGACCTTTGCCCCTGTAACGACCATGCGGTTGAAGATCGAAATCAACACGCGGGAGCACTTCTCCGTGCTGGGTACAACCCGGCAGTCGTTCACCGTCGACAACCCATGGTTCAAGGAGACGACCGAGCTTCCCGTTTATCACCTCGACGAGCTGCTCGGCACCAAGATGCGCGCACTCTACCAGCGCAAGAAAGGTCGGGATCTCTACGACCTCTGGATCGCCCTGCGGTCCGGTGAGGCCGACAGCAATCGGATCGTCGAGTGCTTTCGACGCTACATGGATCACGATGGCGCGACCGTTTCGCGCGCCGAGTTCGAGGCGAATCTGACCGCGAAGCTCAGAAGTGATGTTTTTATCGAGGACATCCAGCTGCTCATTCCTGCCGATGTCGTGTATGACCCCATTGCCGCCGCAGAAATCGTGCAGGAAGAGCTGATCGCGAAGCTGCCTGGTGAACCGTGGAAAGTGGCGGGAACATGATCCATGGCAACAGGCGCCGGTTTAACCCTACAGGCCGTAGCACTCCCAGTCCGAGCCCATGGAGGGGGTTGACTGGCACTCGGTGTTCGAGTTGCAGCCGGTGTATACGCACTCGTTGCTGACGCAGTCGTAATTGTCCGCGTCGTAGGCCGCGTCGCCGCTGCCGCAGTCCGCCGGTGTGTCGCAGGGGATGGCGCAGAACGCGTAACCCAACCCCGTGGAATCCTGGCATGTGTAGCCTGAAACCAGCTGATCGCACTCCGAGTTGTTGTTGCACCCCGTGTATACGCACCCGTTTGAGTTGCAGTCGTAATTGTCCGCGTCGTAGGCCGCCGAGCCGAGATCGCAGTCGGACGGTGTGCTGCAGGGCGGCAGGCAACCGGGGATCCCCCATCCGGCATCAACGCAGACGTAGTTCATGCCGGTAAAGACCTGATTGCATTCGGCGTTGGAGTTGCATCCCGTGTACTGGCAGAAGCCGACGGAGTTGCAGTCCCAGTTGTCGGCATCGGTTATGGCGTTGGAGGTTGCGGGGACGCAGTTTGCGGCCGTGCTGCAGGTTTGTGCACAGTAGGGGTTGCCGGGGTCGGTGTCCGAGTCGGTGTCCGAGTCGGTGTCCGAGTCGGTGTCCGAGTCGGTGTCCGAATCGGTGTCGGAGTCGGAATCGGAGTCGGAATCGGAGTCGGAATCGCTGGAAGCGGCGTCTCCGGTGCCGTCGGTCTGACAGCCCAAGAAGATCAGTGCCGTGGTCGCGGAAAATACGAGGATCCCCCAAATTGTCATCGTCTTCTTCATTTCGATCACTTCCCTTTCATTGTGACTCACGGGTCTGTTTTATTTGTGTCGGGACTGTGACTCTGCTCGACCGAAGGATCTTCAATACTTCTGTCGAAGAAGTCCCAAATGATGCGCGACGCCTCGATCGGGCGCTCTTCGAGGGGGGAGTGGCCGCAATCATGTATGACATGGAGTTCTCCGCCGGGAATGAGGCCTTCCAGTTGCCTGCCCACCTCCAGCGGGACCAGCGCGTCTTTCTCGCCCCAGAGGATGAGGGTGGGGCAGCTCACCCTGGAGACAATCTCGCCCACCGGTGACGGGTCGGCCGTGGCCCGCAGGGCCTCGAGGGCGGACGCTCTCTTGTTGACGAAGGCGTCGAAAAACTTACAAACCTTGCCCCGGTCCATCCGGGAGGAATCAAAGAAAACATCGTTCTCGAAATAGTCGACGAACATCTTGCGACCGTACATCCGGAACAATAGCTCGCCCAGAATCGGCACCAGGGGCAGGCGTCCCTTGAGCGGGACCGGGAACGGAAGGCTGATCGCGTCCACGAGCACAAGGCGCCTCACCCTGTCGGGCCATGCGGCCGCAATTTTTATGGAGATGCCCCCGCCCATGGAGTGCCCCAGGAGATCGAACCGATCCAGGCCGAGGGAATCGGCCAGTCCGATTACCGAATGCGCGTACCCGTCCCAGGTGGGTTTGAACGCGCTGTTCGCGGTGGAGTCCCCGCAGTCCGGCAGGTCGGGGGCGATGGCGCGAAGACCATTCGGTTTGCTTTCCAGCAGCTCATTGAAGGTTTCGCCGGACGTGAACAGGCCGTGGATCATCAGGAGAGGATTGCCCTCGCCGGATTCCGACAGGCCGATCTCTCCGTATGGGGTGGGTATTGTCTTTTTGCTTTCCATTGTGCCCATTGTATCGCGGTCTTGGTCTTGTGATGGTATGAAACAAGTCATGAAATCGGAAGTATTTCAAATAGAGAGCGAGGAGCAGACGCGGAGATTCGGCGAGCGCCTCGCGGCTCTGCTCGAGCGCGGGGACGTGGTGGGGCTCCGTGGCGATCTCGGAGCGGGCAAGACTTTTCTCGCCGGGGTGGTCGCGCGGGCTATCGGTGTGCCCGGCCACGTGCCGGTCAACAGTCCCACCTTCACGCTGATAAACGAGTACCACGGCGGTCGGTTCCCGCTGTTCCACATGGACCTGTACCGATTGAGGAATCCATCGGAGCTGTACGATCTCGGTTTGTGGGAATATTACAACGGGGACGGGGTGTGCCTGGTGGAGTGGTGTGATCGTTTTTTGGATCTGTGGCCGGACCAGGCACTCGTTTTGACCATTGAGCTCGGGGAAGGGGAGAAGCGAACGATCCTGGCGACCGGCGAGGGGCGCGGCGCCCGGTTGGTGGAGCAGCTCAGACGAGCGGAATGATGAAGTCCTCCCAGTCCGTGTCCAGCGCGAACGGTGTGTCGTCGTAAGCTGAATCGTAGCCGCCCCAACCGAAGATCTCGGTAGGCGCGTAGATCGAGAGCGGACCGATGTCGGGCAGATTGTCGGAATACCAGTACGTGACGACCATCTCGTCGAACGCGTAGAGGAGGTCCTCGGCGCTGTCTCCTCCCGTGAGGCTTCCGCAGTTGCCTACGAAATCCACGAAATCGATCATGCCGTCCCATCCCATCCACTGGGGCTTGGCCGAGTTGTCCTTGGCGTTCATGAGATCGTCCACGTTCAGCCCATCGACGTCGTCCAGGAAATCGGCCAATGCGTCGCCGAGATCATTCATCGGGCGCAAGTCGACCGCCGAGAATCCGACACTGCTCTCGCCCTGGTAGTAGGCCTCGAACTCTTCCACCGACGCGGCGACCCACCTTCGTGCGGTCATGTCCTCGAACCAGTTGTTCAGGGTTTGGGTGTATTCCCATCCGGTGCCCGGAACGCTCATGACGGAGGCGCTCATGAAATCGGCGTGATCCTTGACGGCCCAGGCGATCTCCACCGCGCCCATCAGACACGCGTCGAAGCTCACGGCGAGCAGATCCTTGCCCTCGATGGCGTCCGGGAGATCGTGGCTGATGGACATGCTGTTGCCCGACGAGTCGTCCGAGCACATGCCTTTGAAGAGAGGAAGTTCCTCTTGGGGTGTGGGGTCCTCTCCCTTCGACCATCCGTCTCCGTGGTCGCTGAAGTGAAGGATGTAGCCCTCCGCCGGGAAGCTCGACTTGCAGAAGTCGATGAACTTCTCGAGGGTTTCCCCGGAGCCCATGTCCAGTTCCTCCCCGTTCGAGCTGCTTGCGGTGAGCCCGAGGAAATCGGGATCGGCGAGGCGCTCGGAGTTGATTGTTCCCATGTCCTCGTCGTGCTGCAGCCTGAAGAGCTTGGCCCCGGTCCAATCGCCGTCCGTGGTGGAATATCCCTCGGCGCGATCCAGGAGCACGATGATGTTCACGTTGTCCGGGATGTCGGAAAGCTCCGCCTCGTTGACGTCCTGGAGCAGAACTTCCTCCAGGTTGTTGTCGGCGTCCTCGTACATCATGATTGTCCAGGTCGAAGGCGGCGGCTGTTCGGTATCCGTATCCGAGTCCGTATCCGAGTCCGTGTCGGTGTTCGCACCGGCGTCCGTGCCGACGTTCACTTGTTGCATCGGGGGAGATCGATCGCAGCCGGATTCCATCAGTAGGAAGCCGACGAGGATTACTGTAAATGCTCTCGTCGTCATTTATGCGTCCTTTCGTGGAGGATCTTGTATTTTTCAAGTAGCGTGGCGGTTGAAATCGGGTCAGGGTTCGGTGGAATCGAGATCCTTCAGAAATTCGACAAGCTCCGTCGGCAGTGGTGACTCCGGGTGCAGATCGCGGTTCGGATCGTTCGGGTGCCGCATGACGATGGACGTCGCGTGGAGGAACATCCGCCCCGATCCCTTCATCTTGACGTCGCCGTAGAGCGGATCGTTGACGATGGGAAAGCCCGCGTGGGCCAGATGAACGCGGATCTGGTGCCGCAAGCCACGATGGATCGTCGCCTCCACCAGAAGAAATTCGCCGTGCTCCTCGACCGGGCGAACAAGGGTTGTGGCGGGAGTGCCGGACGGATCGCGGCGGACTTTCCTGCCTCCTCGATCGGTCGGTCCCAGAGGAAGATCGATGACCGACGGCAACTCTGCGCCCGTCGGTTTCACGAGGGCGGCGTAGCGCTTCTCGATCTGATCGTTACGCTGCATCTCCAGCAGGCGCTCGAAGGTATTGCGATTTCTCGCGGCCACGAGGAGCCCGGAGGTCTCTGCGTCCAGGCGATGGATCAGGCCGCTGTCGCCGGGGCGCCTGCCGATGGTCGCGCATTCGGGGAAACGGGACGCGATGGCCCCGGCCAGTGTTCCGGGCTCGTTCGGAGCCAGGGGCACGGTCGGAACGCCGGCGGGTTTGACAACCGCCAGCAGATCCGTGTCCACGTACACAGTTTCGAAGTCCAACTGCGGCGCGGGCAGGGCAGTCCAATTCTTCGAAGCCGGATCCGTGTGAATTTCCACCAGGTCGCCTTCTTTTACCAGGTCGCTCTTCCGCGCGCGTCTGCCGTTCAGCGTCACGCTGCCGTCGAGGATGAGCCTCTGGGCACGTCTTCGCGAGAGATCGGAGACGTTGGCCGACAGCCATTTATCAAGGCGAGTGGGCAGGCGCGTGGGCGACCCTTGTTTTTCTGCGGTCAAGGCCAGATGGAAAGGAGGCATCGTTTGGGGAGAGTGAACTGCGGGCGGGGCATAGTCAATGGGATCCGGACCCCTGAAAAGGAACCTGCGATTCGGCTCTTTGTTTCTTTTTTGCCCCGCCGCCGAAATAAGGAGACGCGCGCGTCCAAATCGACCGTGTCCGAGGCGAAGCTCGGGGTCGATCTGGTCGCGAACGGGACCGGGCTGCGAGGGCGCATGCTCCGGCTGGTCGAGTACTACCTCGGCGACGACGCGGGCGCGGCGAACGAGGTGTCGGCCGAGATCATGCGCGTCCTGAGCGAGGGCGGCAATGATAACTACAAGAACTGGATCGACCTGAGGGCCAGGGCCTGGACCCTGCTTCACGAGTCTTACGACGAAGTCCGCGCGGCCGGCCTCTTCATCTATCGCAACGACCCGCTGTGCAAGAAATTCCCCTCCATCTTCTCACGCCGCCGATAGGCGTACCGGACTCGAACGACAAGGTCGTCTATATGCTCGGAAGCCGCCGGGCAGCCCAAATCAAGGTCAAAGCCGTAACATCCGTTCAGTAGAGCACCCGAAATCAAGGTCGTCGATATGCCCGGAAGATTGCAGGCGACCGAAATCGAGGTCGAAACCTTCGGAAAAGGAGTATGTCCCTTTGAAAAAGAGCATACACCTATTTTCAGGGGGTCATTGTAAGGTGGGCAACACGGATGGACGGAGCCTACTTCCCCGCGTCCGTTCCGCGCTATCCGGAACTCCGGCGTCGGTGGGCTGACAATCGCGAAGGTACACCATGTGCGGGGTGTTGGGGCACTGGATGGTGAAATCATTCGTGTCCACCATGCCGTACTGGATGCTGGTGAAGACCGCGCGTTTGCCGTCACCGCTTATGGAGATCTCACCCCAGTCATTCATGGTGGTTTCGCCCATTACATAGTCAGGCACGACACCCGGTGTTCCGTTGTCCGAGGCGGTCACAAGTGTGATGATGCCAGTGTTCCGATCGAGCACGTAGCTATTGGCAACGGGGTCTCCCGCCGGGTTCAGATCCACGTGATCGACATAGCTCAAGAAATCGTTGAAGGCGACGTACCGCCCGTCGGCGCTGACGCCAGCGCCTCCCTCGCCCGAAACACCGTTGCCAAGCGTGCCCTCGCTCGACACCGATACGACTTCAACGTCGCCAGTATCCAGATTCACTGCACATGGGGTCTGGCACTGACACTTGACAGGCACATGGGGTCTGGCACTGACACTTGACACTTAACACTTAATATCTTTCTAAGTAGTAATATCGCAGCTAAGTGTCAAGTGTCAGTGCCAGACCCCGGTTCCACCGCAGACCCCGGTTCCACCGGTTCCACCGGTTCCAGACCCGGTTCCCGGTTCCATGACATGGATTTCCATGGCCGGGCGTGGTGTATCCCCAACGCCACAACCCGAACCGGCCCGCGGGTGGAAAAATACGCAAAAGAAATCATTGAGTTATTGTTAGGTGCGATGATGGTATGCTTTTTGTAGCTATGGCATGCATCCTTAAATTTGCGCAAAGCTTCGGAGGATTTGTCCATGAGTAATATTCATAGTGTTCGTTGCTGGTGCCTTGTTGCGGCCGTATCCGGCTTCTTTTTTTTATGGTCCGGATGCGATCCCGACGAGAAAGACGAACGCGAGCTGGAAGCGATGATGATTCACAGCGCGCCGGTGACCGAGGTGGCGTTCTCTCCGGACGGAACGATCCTGGCCAGCGCGAGCGAGGACGACACGGTGCGGTTGCTGGACGTGACCGACCTGCATCTGAACTTCGAGTTGGGATCGACTTTGACGTTCATTCCCCACGAGCTGCCCTCCAGTCCCTTCGTTGGACACGGAGCCGGCATTCACTCGCTGTTGCTTTTCGCGGCGTTCGCCTGCCACGAGGAGGAGGAGAGTATCTGCGACCTGTACTGCTCCGCTTCGGAGGATTGCAGCTACGCGAGCGGCCAGATGTTCAGCTGGAGCGAGTGCCGGGACGAGTGCAACGAGGCCATGGAGCGCCATGAATCGATAGGCTGCGGGGACAGGATGACGGAATTATACTACTGTCTGATCGATCTTCCGTGCCCGAGCTGGAACGAATACGGGGACAGGTGCGCCGCGGAGATCGACTACCTGGACCTTTGCGTGGGCGGGACTTCTTGAGAACGCTCGCGGCCTTGTTCCGCGCCTTCGTCATCGGCCTGTTGGGCCTGCTTTTTCTGGCGGTCCTCTGGGTTGCGTTCTGGTCCTTTTACAACCCGTTCGTGGACGTGCCCGCTCCGTTGAAGAAATCCTTCCCCTCGGTTCGTGGAGACGAGACCGGGAGGGTGCTCTTTCTGGGAGACTTCGCCCCACGGATCGCGCGCTCCCGTACCTTGAAAAGCACGGATACGGATATCCCTATTCGCAGACACTCGCGCTCCTTGGGTCCCACGACGCCGTGTTGGCCAACCTGGAGGCGCCGGTCACGACCGACAACCGACCCTGGCCGCTTCCCAAAAAATACACCTACAAGATCCATCCGGACGCGGTCCCCGAGATGCGGCGCGCCGGGATCGACGTGGTGACCCTTGCCAACAACCACTCCCACGACTACGGGTGGCGCGGGCTTGGAGACACCCTTCGCAACCTGGACGGGGGAGGTATCGCTCACATCGGCGCGGGCATGTCCGAAGCGGCGGCGCGGCGGGGGATTGTCATCGAGACCTCCGGCGGGCGACTGGGGGTGCTTTCCTACTTGCAGGATCAGTTGCAGTGGCGAGTATGGACAGGCGCATTTGCTCTGGATGCTCCTTTTCGGAGCTGGCCCGGATCCGCCCGACTCGATTATTCCGATCTCCTCGAGGATGTCGAACGATTGCGCTCCGCGTCCGACGTGGTCGCCGTGGTGATGCACTGGGGCTCGAACTACAAACCGGTGAATGATCGCCAGCGTGCCATCGGGCGGGCCTGCATCGACTTCGGTGCTGATGTGGTGATCGGGCACCACCCTCATCAGTACCAGCCCGTGGCAATGTACAAGGGACGGCCCATCGTCTACAGCGTCGGCAACTACGCATTCGGAACCATCGGCAACTCCGAAATGCGGTTCGGCATGGCCGCGGCGCTCCACCTTCGAGACGGCCGCATCAATGGAATCGAGTTCACTCCTCTGCTCACTCAGAATAGGATTGTGAAATACCGTGTTCGCGCGGCCACAGGGAAATACCTCAGGTCCTTCATGCGTGATTTTATTGATGAATCAACGGCGGAAGGGGCGACCGTCGAGGAGCGAAGCGAGGTTGCCTGGCTGGAACTCGAGCGACAAATAGAATAAAAAATGACCTTTCGTAGTATTTCCTTGAAAAGGAGTAAAACGAAAGTTGGCGAAAGCAAATGATTGTGGTAGGTTCCGACTCCGCTACCATGACTTGAACACGTCAATACAGACAGTAGACCGGCACAGTACGAGAGCGAGATGAAAAACCGAATTGCAGAAATCATCATTAACGAGCTAAAGCTCAAGGACGTTTCCGCCGAGACATTCGATCCCAACCTGGACCTCATCGAGGACCTGGGGATAGACAGCATGGAGCTGACCACGATCGTGGTTGTTTTACAGGATGAGTTCGGCATCAAGATAGATGAGGACGATTTCGGACAACTGACCACCCTGGCCAAGATCACCGAGTACATCGGGAGCAAGAAGGGTTAGCCGATCGTGGGCGTAACCTTCAAGCAGATCCTTTCCGATCCCGTAATAGATGAGCGCTGGAACAAGGTAAAACAGTACTTCTTCCTGCGCGAGTCCACTTACGACATGACCTGCCGTTGCAACCTCAAGTGCGATGGCTGCTATTATTATATTGGTGACAAACAGTACGCGAAGGACGAGATGGACACGGAAAAGTGGCGCGATCTCCTCACCGCGGAGAAGGATCGGGGGATCACCTTCGTTGTCCTCGCCGGCGCGGAGCCGTCTCTCGTACCCGAGCTTTGCAAGGTCTGCTACGATGTTATCCCCCTTGGAGCCATCGCCAGCAACGGACTGAAGCCGTTCCCCGAGGATATCGGATATCGGATTCACATCTCCGTATGGGGCGACGACGAGGAGTCCAGGAAGTTTCGTGGGCGGGCCTGCCTCGACCAGCAGCTCAAGAGCTTCGGCGGTGACGAGCGGGCAGTCTTCGTCTACACGTTCACAAGGCGAAACGTCGACCAGGTCGGCTCGGTGGTGGAGCGAATTGCGGCGCATGGGGGAAAGGTCCACTTCAATATGTTCTCGCCGACGGGCGGCTATACGGGTGAGCTCACAATGGACGCGGAGGCTTTACACCGCACCCGCGAGAAGATGCTGGAGATGCTGGATCGGTATCCGGAGACGGTCCTCTATTCTCGCTACAACGCCGAGGTTCACACGGATCCGGAGCGCTCGCTGCACGCCCGATTCAAGTGCCCGTACCCGCGCTGCAACTCCGACACCAGGCTGGGGCTCGGCCGCAGCTTTCGCCAGTACCGATCGGATCTGACCTGGGATCGTTCGGTGGCCTGCTGTGTTCCGGATACCGACTGCAGCGATTGTCGCCACTACGCGGCCGGATCGGCCATCGTAACGGCGCGAATGGCGCAGCACGTGGGCAGCGAACTGGAATTTAAAAAATGGCTGGACTATGTGGACACCTACCTGGCCGTGTGGGTACAGGGTTATGAAAAAGGGACCAATCTGTGCTGACTATAAATGACCTCATCCAGGACGAGGACACGCGCCGCAAGTACCATGATATCAAGAATATGGTCGGATCCGGCGGAATGCGCAGCTCCATCTACGACGTCAACAATGTCTGCAATCTGCGCTGCAAGGGTTGTTTCTATTTTTCCAGCGACCAGCACAAGTTGGACGACCAGAAAGATCTGGACGAGCTCCAGGCGTTCATAGAAAGAGAGAAGGCACGAGGCGTCAACTACGCCATACTCATCGGAGGCGAGCCATCCCTTTCCATGGATCGCCTCGACGTCTGGTACGCAAACGTCAAATGCTCGTCCGCCACCAACGGCGTCAAGAAGATCCCCAGGGATCGCTATCCGGACATGCGCGTGGGGATTTCCCTTTGGGGAGACGAAGAGGACGAGATCAGGTTGCGCGGCAAGAACACGTTCCTCATATCCCGCGAAAATTATCGCAACGACCCGAACGTCTATTACCTGTACACGATCACGGCGCAGACCATCAATCAAATGGAGGCTGTAACCAAGAAGATCGAGGATGCGGGGTTGCGGGTTCACTACCAGTTGTTCTCAAACGATCAGGGCGTGGATGGGTTGGACTGGACCGAAGATCTTTACAAGGAGGCCCGTGACAACATGGACGCGATGATTGAGAAGTATCCGCACGTTGTCATCTCGTCCAAGTACTATCACCAGGTTCTCACCACCCAGATGATGCTCGATCGGCGTTTCGGGTGGATGGAGTGCCCGTCCGTGTCCGATGCGGTCGACGACCGGAACCCCCGTCCCAAGAGGCTCGCCGGTTTCAACTCCTACGGATCGGACTACACGACCATCCACCGCTGCTGCACCTCTGTCACCCGCGACTGCGCCACCTGCCACGACGGGGCCGCCACCATGTCGTGGATCATGGTCAACAAGCGCGAGCACATGACCAGCCCGGCGGATTTCGCCAACTGGGTGGACGTCACCCACATGTTTGCAAAGCTCTACGAGTACATCCCCTGGTAGGGCGGGAGCGATCGCCATGACACGGCCCGCATCATCCGGCGACATCGTTCTTTGCGGCTACGACATGATCACGCCGTTGGGTGAAGGTCTCGATGAGCAGTGGGATGCGTTCGCCGCCGGAAAGTCGGGGATAGACCGGGTGGGTCGATTTGAGATCGGGGACGATTACCCTGTCAGAGTTTCCGGCGAGGTGCCCCCAGTCGACTTCTCCGGGTACGATTTCTGGAGCGAGCGCAACGCGGCCAACTGGTTCTCGCCTGTCATCTTTCACTCGATGTTGGTGGCGCAAAAGGCGCTTTCTCATGCGGGCTTGATCATCGACGACGACAACGCAGGGCGTGTGGGCATCACGTTTTCCTCGGCAATCGGCGGGCTGGACGCGATGATCAAGGCCGAGTCCAGGCTCCAGGAGGGGCTCACACCACACCCGTTCACCAACCCCAACGGATGTCTCAACCTTGTGGGCGGCAAGGTGTCGATACACACCGGCGCAAAGGGACCGATCTTCAGTCCGGTGGCGGCCTGCGCTACGGGGAGCGCATCGGTGGCGACCGCGGCCATGTTGCTGCAGACCGGCAGGGCGGACGCGGTGATCGCCGGGGCGTGCGATTTTCCGGTCATCCCGTCGCTCCTGGCGTCCTTCGCGTCCATGAACGGCGCGTTCCAGGGCCGCAAGACCGACGACCGCAGCCACGACGACCCTACAAAGACATCACGCCCGTTCTCCGTCGATCGGAAGGGTTTCGTGGTCTCCGAAGGGGCGGCCGCTATCCTTGTCACTACCCGCGGCTTCGCCGACTCGAACGGCCTGCCGGTGAGGGCGGTGATAGAGGGTATCGGCATGACGTCCGACGCGAGGCACTACGTCGCGCCAGCGCTCCCGACCATTACCAGATGCATGGAGGAGGCCGTCTTCGATGCGGGTGTCAGGCCTCGGGACATTCAGGCCGTCAACGCCCACGCGGCGTCCACCGGAGTCGGAGACGCCGTCGAGGTCAAGGCGCTGAAGGCGGTCTTCGGCGATGACTTCCGGCTCCCCGTTTCGGCCAACAAGTCCCAGATCGGACACACCATGGGCGCGTCGAGCGCCATCGAGCTGATCATGACCACGGAGGGTATCCGAAGATCGGTCCTGCTTCCCACGATCAATCATGAGCCCGATCCCGAACTGGACATCGACGTCGTTTCAGAGGGCGCCCGCCCCATGGGTCATCACCGAGTGCTCTCCAATTCCTTCGGCTTCGGCGGCTGCAACGTCTGCCTGGTCGTGGGAAAGGGCGACGTCTGACCGCAGCATGAGAAACAAGCTCAACGATCGGCTGGACGAGTTCATGGAGCGTCCCAAAAGGGCTGTGTGGGTCGTCGCCGCCCCCATGATGGCCGGCTTCATGGTTCACGCCTTCTACGCGATCGTCGACGCCGCGTTCATCGGCATGCTCGGGCCGGAAGCCCTTGCGGCGGCCACTTACGTCGGGGCGTTCTTCTTTGCCGCCATCGCGTTCACCAACGGACTCGCCACCGGGATCACGGCCACAGTCGCACAGGCCGTCGGCAGGAGGGACTCGGAGAGAACCCACCGGCTGGCCTCCAACGGGCTCACCTTAGGGCTATTGATCGGCGTGTTGTTCGCCGCCGCCGGGCTCCTGTTCGGTCGGGAACTGATCGCGTTGATGGGAGCGACGGGCAAGAGCGCCGATCTGGCGTGGGACTACCTGACTCCCATCTGCATCGGCATGCCCCTGTTCTTCATCTCCACCGCCGTTCGCGCCGTATTGAACGGAGAAGGCGACGCCAGGACGCCGATGATCATCCTGACCATCGCCACCCTGGCAAACGTGATCCTGGATCCCATCTTCATTTTCACCCTGGGCTGGGGTATCAAGGGCGCCGCCTACGCCACCGTGCTCGCCCAGACGATCGCCCTGTCGTGTTTCGGCTACGTGGTCTTCATTCGCAGGAGCACCAGAGCCCGTTTCCGGTTGTCCCTGATGCCGCCGAAGTCGACGTTCATCAGGGAGATCGCCGCCGTCGGCATTCCAATGACTGCGGCTCACATCATCATGGCGGCGGGTTTGGGGCTTACCAACAAGGTGGTCTCGACGTTCGGTCAGATTGCGGTCACCGGCTACGGCGCGGGCAGCAAGGTGGACATGCTCGTGGCGCTCCCGGTTCTGGGACTGGCGGCCGCCTCGGTGACCGTCGTCGGCATGTTCGCCGGAGCGGGTCGGACCGATCTGGTTAGATCCACAGCGCTCTATACATTCCGATGGGCCATCACCACAGCCGTCGTGTTGGGTGCTGGCGCCTTTCTCATCTCCGGGACGCTGATCGGTATATTCACGGACGATCCGACCGCGCTCAAGATAGGCAGAGAATACATCCACTTCACGGTGTTCGCCTATCCGTTCATGGCCTTCGGCATGACCACCGGGCGGATCCTCCAGGGGCTCGGTTTCGGGGTGCCCACAATGATCATCACGGCCCTGCGTGTCATTGTCATCGGAGTCGGCGGATCGTACATCGCGGTGTTCGGGTTCGGCGCTCCCATCGAAGCGGTCTGGATCTCCTTCATCTGTGGGGGATTCTTCGCCAATGTCCTGGCCCTTTACTGGGTGAGAAAGTACGTGTGGAAGAGCGATCCCTGCGTTGTGGCGGGAAGAGCGAGAATGTAGGCAGGAGTCGATTTTTCTTCCTCCCCAATTCCGGCGTGCGATAATGATTGAGTCCAGAAGAGAGAAAGGGAGGCCGAGATGCTCAGGGTTCTTGTTACGTTGCAGCTGTGTGCGTTGTTGCTTTGCATCTCGTGTAACGAAGGCGAGAAAGACCCGGGTCCGTTCGTGGCCGAGGGATGGATCGCGCGATGTGAGAGCCGCTGCGATCAAATGGAGAAGTGCAATTACGATCAGTTTCTTTTTGATCATGGGGATTGGGACAATTGCTACCGGGCTTGCGAATCGAGGTTGACCGGGGATGTGAATGTGCAGTTCATCGAGCAGACCCCCGATGCCTGCCTGCAAGCGCTGTACAGCGATGTGAAATGCGTCTTCGCCCTGCGCTGCGAGGACCTGAGCGCGTGGAAGGATATGGGCGGCGACAGCTATCCGTGCTCGTCGGAAGACATCGCCGCCGACAATGCCTGTGAGGGGATTGTTATTGAGGATTTCCTGGAGGATTGTGGGTTTCCGGTGGAAACCGACCACAACGGATAGGGGCCTTGATAGAGCACAAAAAAAATGAGGGAATGATGGGGACAAAATCTGAACGCTGTCTTTCGATGTTGACCATTTCGATGCTGGCAATCGCGGCATCCTGCGGGGCGAGCACGCCGACCGATCTCGAGACGGGGCTCGCGGGACCCACATGCGAAGAAACTGAAGACACAGCGGAGCTATTGATGGCGGGGTGGTCCGCCGCTCGCATGTCGACGCTGCAGTCTGCCGCCGACAAGAGCGTGCTTGTGGTCAGGTATGACGGGTGCGAGCTGGAGCTGCTGCCGGACTGTCATCTGGAGGGCGCCTACGAGGACAGGGAGACCGCGCGCTCCTCCCGAAGGCTCACAATCAAGAATAACGAGGATCTCCATGAGGAGCTTCCCTTGAACGCATCGAGCCTGGAGGACGAGTTTCTCGATGGCGCGAATCTGGTGCTGGACTTCGTGACAGTCGGGACGCGCAACGCAAGGATCAGTCCCAGCAGCAAGGGAATGATCGTGGGCAACTGCGAGAGAGCGACCCATTTCGTCCGCTCCATTGTGGTGGGCGCCTACGAGTTAGTTTCCTCTTCCGATGGTTCAGGTGACAGCAAGGATCCCATCAGCAGCGGCGGCGACCTGGACAAATGTCGAGACGGCGAGGCCGACATGGACGAGATGGACTGCCAGGGGGTGGTGCAGGTGGTATTGACTCCCCTCTCGGAAATGTCGTCGGAACGAGACGATCTGTACGCGGACGTTTCGGATACGATGAAGGTGGAGGAGGCGGTGAACGCGTTCCAATCCATGATGAAGCTCAATCTGGATATGGATAGAGATAAGAGTGGTGGGCAGACCGACCTGGGGGCAAAGATTCTCCGGTTGCCGGACGGCGGCTCGGATGCATGGGATGGTTTGATCAAAAGAATACTGGTGGGGGAGTTCGACAAGGACAACTCGGATTGGATAGACACGACGGAAGAGGTGTCGTCCATACCCTGTGACGTGTTCATCTCCCTCGATCGCTCCATCCGGAACGGCAGGGGAGAGCCGGCCGCGCTGCGGACCACGTACGGTTTCCCCCAGCGCTTTCGTTGGGTCGGCGGCGTTCTTGGATTTGACGAGAAGGCGAGAGCCGATGCGGACGCGCGCCTGGAGAACTGCGGGTTGTAGCCGGCCTTCGCCGAAGGAGGACCGAACTCTGGACTCAGAATTTTGGATACTAGATAAAAATCACAATGAAGAAAAAGAAAACCGCTCTTGTCCCGTTGCTTTGCGTTTTGTTGCTCGCGGCCTTCGTATGGAACGGGTGTGGCAGCGAGGACGACGGGGGGCAGAAAGCCGAGGGATACTCGGCTTCCATCGCGGATACGGCTGCCGGCGGTGACGCGTCCGTTTCGGGTCGGCAAAAAGGGACGGTACGCACCGATACTGTTGCGCGACCGAAGAGCGACAAGGTGATCATGGTGGTGGTCGACGCCCTGCGCGCGGACGGGCTCGGGTGCTACGGGTATTCGAAGGACACAACCCCCACCATCGACAGGATCGCGCGAGAAGGGATCCTATTCGAGCGAATGCACTCGGCATCTCCGTGGACTGCTCCGTCGTTCGGCACTTTCTACACCGGCGTGTCACCGACCGTGCACGGGGCGGGAAGTATGCTCGCCAAGGGATCGTCGAAGGGAACGACCCTGTTCGGCGTGACTGTGGGCGGCATCCGCAAGGACCTTCCAACGTTGCCCGAACTCCTGCCCAGTGAGGTTCGCAAGGGCGCCATAATCAACAACTCGTTCGTGTCGAAGGAGCTCGGGTTCGCGCGGGGTTTAGATGATTTCGACCACAAGAACGCTCATCTCACCAGGTATCGCACGGCGGACGAGGTGACCGACATAGCGGTAAAATGGTTGAAGGAACACAAGGATAGCCCGTTCTTCCTGATGGCTCACTATTTCGATCCGCACATCCAGTACGGTCCTCCGAAGAAGTACCTGGCGCAGTTCGCGCCGGACAAACCGAGAAGGATTGCGTACCCCTTCGTGGATCACCATCCGGCGCGGGACGGAACGCTGAAGCCCAACGACGCCGAGAAGGCGTATATCCGCGGCCTGTACAACGGAGAGGTGAGGTTCGCCGACGATCAGATCGGTTTGCTCATCGGGGCCATGGAGAAGATGGGGCTGATGGACGATACCTGGCTCATCATCACTTCCGATCACGGCGAGGAGCACTTCGATCACGGAAGCTTCGAGCATGGGCACCGATACGAAGAGGAGGTGGTTCGCGTTCCGTTCATCGTGAGGGCCCCGGGCGGCAAGTGGAAGGCGGGTACGCGGATAAAGGACTCGGTCTCCCACGTGGATATCTTGCCGACGATCCTCGATCTCTATTCCGTACCCTCACTTCCTCACTTCGAGGGCCGCTCCATGCTTCCCCTCGTCGACGGAAAGGAGCGCCCGGATCGCGCATCGTACATCGAGTTCAACCTGTTCCACGGACAGCAGTGCGCCCTGTTCGACGGTCGCTACAAGGTCGTCTGGGATTTTCGCAGAAACCGGGCGTTCATGTACGATCTGAAGGAAGATCCCGGCGAGCTGACCAGGCTGGGGAAAGAGCACCCCATGTACGAGGAGATGCTCGAGCGCGTCAAGGCCAGGCGGGAAGAACTGATGCGACAGGCCAGGGGTAAGGTGTTCGATAAGAGTGATCTCTCGCAGGAAGCCGCCGAGGCGTTGAAATCCCTGGGGTACATCAAGTAGGGGAGGCATCACGGTGGGGCAACCGGACGGACGGACAAGGATCGGAGCAATCGATATCGGAACCACGGGGGTTCGCTTCGTGTTGTATGACGATGAGGCGAACCCGATTGCTTCGGCCTATCGCGAGCTGCCGCTGGCGACGCCGAAACCGGGATGGGTCGAGCAGGATCCGGAGGGCTTGTTGGCGGCGACGTTTGCTTCGCTCAACGAAGTGCTGGGCCGGGACTCAAAACAAGTGAGCGCTCTCGCCTGCATCGGGTTGACCAATCAACGCGAGACGGTGGTGGCCTGGGATAGAGAGACGGGGAGGTCGCTTCATCCCGCCATCGTCTGGCAGGATCGGCGCACGGCGAAACGATGCAACGAGCTTCGTCAACGTGGTGAGGAGAGCAAAATCCACGATCGAACCGGCCTGTCTCTCGATCCGTACTTCTCTGCCACCAAGATCGAGTGGCTCCTGGAGCACGTTCCCGGTTTGCGGACGAGCGCCGCCGATGGAACCGCTCTGTTCGGCACGGTCGATTCGTGGATTCTGTGGCACCTCACCGGCAAGCACGTGACCGACGACACCAACGCGTCACGCACGATGCTGTTCAACATCGACCACACGGACTGGGACGACGAGATCCTTTCGCTGTTCGGTGTGCCCGGATCGGCTCTTCCGGAGGTTCTTCCGAGCTTGTCGGTCTTCGGACGGATCAAGCCCGGGCTGGCGGCGGCCGGGGTTCCGATTGCCGGGGTGCTAGGAGATCAGCAAGGCGCCTTGCTCGGCCAGGGCATCGTCTCTCCGGGCCAAGCGCAAGTGACATGGGGAACCGGCGCGTTTCTGTTGATGAACACCGGCGAGCGACGCGCGCGAAGCCGGTCCGGTCTCCTGGCGACGATCGCTCGCACGTCCCCGGATGAACCGCCGGTCTACGCGCTGGAAGGATCGATCTTCGTCGCCGGCGCCGCGATCCAGTGGCTGCGCGACGGCATGGGCCTGCTGGCTGACGCCGCCGAATCGCAGGAGATGTCTCAAATGGTCGATTCAACCGACGGCGTGGTTTTTGTCCCGGCGTTGACAGGGCTGGGATCTCCCTATTGGGATCCGGACGCGCGGGGACTCATCATCGGAATCACTCGCGGAACCCGGCGCGAGCACCTGGTTCGTGCCGCGCTCGAGGCTATAGCCTATCAAACACACGACGTCGTCCGCGCGATGGAAGACGACACCGGCCGCCGATTGCCCGAGCTGCGGGTCGGAGGCGGAGCGGCGCGGAACGATTTTCTATGCCAATTCCAGAGCGATATTCTGGGAATACCGGTCGTTCGCCCGCGCCACATGGAGACATCGGCGCAAGGGGTCGCGTTCGCCGCCGGAATCGCCGTCGGCCTGTGGGACGGCGTCGAAGCCGTCGCCGACTTGTGGCAGGAAGATCGGCGTTTCGAACCCACCATGTCGCCTGACGTTCGCAAGACACTGCTTGGTGACTGGACCCGCGCCGTCGACCGCGCCAAAGGCTGGCACCTTTCCTAGGGCAGGTAGGGCCGCCGAAGCAGGACAAACGTCAAAAGACAAACGTCCTCCAAAGATGGTATGATCACCTCAATAGATGGAGGTGGGTCAAGATGATCGATATCAAATATCTTCCACTGGGTCTGGTGCTGCTCGTGGCAGCCGCGATTTCAACAGGTTGCTGGTCCATGCAAGAGTTAGTTATTGGGAACGATACCGGTGCAAACGCAGACACCGACGGGGACAGCGATTCCGACGGGGACGTTGATACCGACGCTGACGGCGATTCGGACACAGACTCCGATTCCGATTCCGATACTGATACCGATCCGAGCGAGTGTACTCTGGGAGCGTACAGCGGCGATTTCGAGATCACCACCCAATCGGATGTCGCAACCCTCGCGGGATACACCTCGATCTCGGGAAACCTTACAATCGAGTGCCTTTTGTGCACCGACCTGAGTGAGTTGATTTGCCTTACCTCCGTGGGAGGGGACTTGTTGATTGAGCACAACGATACCCTCACAAACCTGGACGGCCTGAGCGCCCTCACCTCGGTCGGCGGCTCCCTGAACATCGGGAGCAACACCTCCCTCACAAACCTGGACGGCCTGAGCGCCCTCACCTCGGTGGGTGGCTCCCTGGACATTGGGAGCAACACCTCCCTCGTCAACCTGGACGGCCTGAGCGCCCTCACCTCGGTCGGTGGCTCCCTGGACATTAAGAGCAACGTCGCCCTCACAAACCTGGACGGCCTGAGCGCCCTCACCTCGGTGGGTGATTACTTGCGCATCTCCGGGCACGATGCCCTCATCAACCTGGACGGCCTGAGCGCCCTCACCTCGGTGAACGCCTTGTGGATCTACACCAACACCGCCCTTGCCAACCTGAACGGGCTGAGCGGGATCACCTCGGTGGGGGGAGGCTTGGTGGTCTCCGGCAACACCACCCTTGCCAACCTGAACGGGCTGAGCGGGATCACCTCGGTGGGGTGGAGCTTGGTAATCTCCGACAACACCGCCCTCACCAATCTGGACGGGCTGAGCGGGATCACCTCGGTGGGGTGGAGCTTGGTAATCTCCGACAACACCGCCCTCACCAATCTGGACGGGCTGAGCGGGATCACCTCGGTGGGGGGGAATTTGCGGATCGCCAACGACTCCCTCACCAACCTGGACGGCCTTGGCGCCCTCACTTCGGTGGGCCATTATTTGAAGATCTACGACAACCCCGCCCTGACAAACCTGAATGGGCTTGGCGCCCTCACCTCGGTGAACTTTATTCAAATCTCCGGGAACGATGCCATGACAAACCTGGATGGGCTGAGCGCACTCACCGTGGTGAGCGGGGCCTTTTACAACTATGGGAACCCCGCCCAGCCCGACTGCGAAGCGTGCGATCTTCTGGACCAGCTCACCAGCGGACCCGCTGATGCTGATATAGATGTGGAAGACAACCTCGACGATTCATGCACGCCCGTTCCGGCCAACTGTCCGTAGCCCGAGTTCGAGTAGGAAAGCCCCCTGTAAAAGTGTCGGAGTCATTTTCAGGGTAGTAAGGTTCATCCGGATCCAGCCGTGTTCAATAAACCTTCGCATTACGTTGGATAGCTTGTTACCTCCCAAATTCGCGTTGCATGACAACTACTTACAAAGAGTTGTTGGCCCGGGCCAACAACTTCTTCATGGGGTGTCAGACACTTTTTCCGAAGGCGGCATACTGACCAGAGAGCCAATCAAAGGAGTCAGACTCTTTACACACCCCACCCGATGTATAATCCCCGCACGGATTCCAGCCACATTATTACAAAAAGGGACCGGCAAGCGTTGGCGTATGAAAGACCGGTGGCCCTTGTCCAGTTGGGGGTGTGACGCCCTTTCAGGGCTTTTTCTTTTTTTGTATCCACGGTTCCCGGGGCGTTGCCCCGGGCTGGTATGTTTCAGCCTTTCAGGCTGGTCGGCCCCCGCACGAGGCCCAGGCACATTATGACAGAAACAAGAGGTCGTGACGGGTCCGTCGCCTGCGTCGCCTCTACTTCAGCGCTTCTGCGCCGGCTTTTGCGAAATCGCGTCCCCAGCGGATTCGATCGTGTGCCTCTTTGGGAAGCGAAGTCTCGCCGTCGACGGCGAGGGAGGCAATCTCCTGCCCGACCCCGGGGCCGAGCATGAACCCCTGGCCGCACATCCCCACCGCCAGGGTGAGCCCTTCGATTTCTGGTACGTTGTCGATGATGGGAACCCCGTCCGGGGTCATGGGATAGCACCCCCGCCAGACGCGCCTGACGAGCAGGTGCCGCATCCTGGGGATCAGGGAGATCATACGGGCGGCGAGGATCGGCAAGAACTCCGAGAGGGATTCCCGATTGTCGCCGATGAAGAGATCCTTTGGGGTGTAGCAGAAGATGATCTGTCCCTCGTCGTTCTGGCCGAAGTAGAAGTTGACTGTTTTTCCATCCGCACCCGGTCGCATGTCGACCACGAGGGGTTCGAGGAAACGCTTCACCGGCGCGGTGATCCCCGCCTCGTGGGAGTCGGGTTGAACGGGGATGTCGATACCCAGGAATTCGCCGTCCTGCCGGGCGTCGGCGCCGGTCGCCACGATCACCTTCGGCGCCTCGTAGCTCCCCTTGTCGGTCTTGACGCCGCGAATCTTTTTCCCGTCGATATTGTAACCGATCACCTTCTCGTTGAACCGGAACTCGGCGCCCAGTTCCATGGCCGCGCGCTGGAACGCCACCGGGACCTTGAGGGGGGAGAGCTGCCCGTCGTTGGGGGAATAGGTTCCGCCTCGCAGACCCTTGCGCACGATCCCCGGGACCAGTTCGGCCATGCCGTCCGTGTCCACCCAGTCGATTTCCAGGTCGTATTTGTGTTGTATGGGGAACAGCCCGCGAAGTGTTTTTTCGAGGGGCTCGTCGTAGATGGGAAATACGTAACCGCCGGTCTTCCATCCCACGTCATCTCCGTGGGTCTCCTTCCACGTGGACATCTGGGCGAGGCTTGCGCTGCAAAGGACTATCTTGGCCGGGTCCGAGTGGGTCGCGCGGATTCCGCCGATGGCGGTCTTGTTGTCCCCCTGACCGACGGCGGAACGGCGATCCAGAACCAGGACCTTCAGGCCGCGCAAGGCCAGGTTGTATGCGCTCGGGACGCCGACACTGCCGCCGCCCACCACGATCGCGTCGTAGGTTCTAGTCGGCATCGCCATCTTCCTTATGTGCAAAAGCTCCCAGAGGGATTTCAGCCACCAGGGGTCGGTTGGTTCCCGGGGTGATGTCGTCGAGGACCACGCCTTCCTCCGCGAAAATACGGTAGACCAGCTCCGTGCACGTCTTTCCGCCGCAGCCGCCCATGCCCGGCCTGGCAAGGGCCTTGAGCTGGTTGATGTCCTTCACTCCGGCCCGGATCTCCCTGACGATTTCGTTCTTCTTCACGCGTTCGCAGCGGCACACTATCGGGTCGTCGTCGTCGTCCGGGAGTAGAGGCTCCACCGGGACGGAGGGCCCCCGGATTGTGAAGCCGGCCACTTTGAGGCGCTCCTCGAAGGGCACTTCCACCATCAGCAGGCGTCGCCGATCCTGATCCGGACGCTCCCGAACGGCGATCACCTTGCCCACGCCGACGATGTCGCCGTCGAAATCGACCGTCACGACGTCGCCGCGAAGGGGGATCATGTCGTCGCTGTACTCGAAGGGGAGCATCAGCAAGGCTGTTTTCTTTTCCGGATCGTAGTCCTCGCAGACAAGGTTGATCGCCAGCCCCGGACACAGGGTCACGCAGTTGCCGCAGCCGAGGCAGCCCTCGGTGTAGCGCGGGAGTCCCATGATGCCCTCCATCTCGATGAGGTTCTCGGGGCACGCTTCCGAACACGGGTTGCACGGGATCTCCTGGACGCACCGGATGACCGGGTAGACCGCCTCCCCGCCTTTCGGGATCTCCCAGGGATTTACCTCTCCGGGCTTGCTGCGCAGCACCTCGGCCAGGGGCTCCCAGTGTTCGGGGATGTCCACCGGAACCCCCAGGTCACTGGCCATCTGAAGGCCGATTATCCTGCCCGAGAAGATGGCGGCGGAGGCCTCGGCGACCTCCTCCGAATCTCCCGCAGCGTACACATTGAGGCCGTACTCCCGCGCCTTGACGAGGATCTCGTCCACCGACGCCAGCCCCACGGCGATGAGCAGGGTGTCGGCCTCGAAGGTCTTCTCGGTGCCGGCGATGGGCTGGAACCTCTCGTCCACCTCGGCGATCGTGACCTTTTCCAGATGCTTCTCGCCCCAGGCCTTGACCACCGTATGGCTGGTCCAGATGGGAACGCCGAACCTCTTGAGTTTGTCCGCGTGAACCTTGTACCCGCCGCACTCGGGAAGGCCCTCCACCAGGCCCACCACGTCGATCCCGGCCTGGAGCGCGTGGTAGCCGCCGATGAGCCCCACGTTTCCGCCGCCGAGGATGAACAGCTTTTCAGATGCTCCGATCAGGTCGCGATTGACAAGGGTCTGGAACGCGCCGGTGCCGTAGATCCCGGGGAGATCCGCTCCGGGGAATGCCAGTGATTTTTCTCTGGCGCCCATGGCGATGAGAATGTTTTTCGGGGTGATGAGTTTGTAGCCGTTGGGAGTGGAGACCCCGACCTTGCCGTCCCAGAATATTCCCACCGCGGTGGTGTCGGTCCAGACCTGGATGCCGGGTAGATCATCCAGCGCGTCGGTCAGGATGTGACCGATATCTATTCCACGGGTGCCGGCCCAGCAGTCGGCCACGGATCCGAAGAAACCGTGGGTCTGGAGGGTGAGCTTGCCGCCGAGCTCCGGCTTGTCGTCCACTATCAGCACGTCGATCCCCACCTTGCCCAGCTCCACGGCTGCGCTGAGACCCGCAGGTCCGCCGCCGATGATGAGAACCTCGACCTCCACGTCCGAGGGGCGATGAAGGGGCTTCACCCGATCGTCTTTCGGAAGGGGAGGGTTCCCCTGCGCGCTTGCGACCTCCATGCCGGGCTGGACCGCGACCATGCACGACTTGACCGCCCGGCCGTCGGCCAGGACCGTGCACTGGGAGCATTGCCCGTTGGCGCAGAAGATGCCCTGCGGTCCGTTGTCGCGATGGTGGCGCCCGAAAATAGAGATTCCCGAGGCGAACAGCGCCGACGCGATCATCTCGCCGGGGCGGGCTTTGCGGGGTTGCCCGTCGAAAGTGAAATCGACGGTCCCGTCGGGCAACGGCTCCAGAATCGGATGGGATTTGATGCGTCGCTGGCTCATCAGTCCGCCTGCCTTTCCGCATCAGAGGCTGCGGCCGGGCCGGAGGTCAGCACGGGTCGTACGTGAGAGTTTCTCCAGGAGCCCTCGCGCAACAGGAGAAGGTACTGGATCAATTCCGCGAGATCGTCCGTCTCGACAACATCAATGTCGTTGTCCAGGGCAGTTGCCAGGCGATCACGAAGGACCGCGACCTCCTCGCGGGGAAGCGCGAGTTGCAGATTTGTCTCCGGCAACGGTCCGATGTGTACGCCTTGTGTTTCTTTTGTCTTCAGAGCTTCGCCGAGTATCGCAGGGAGTCGCGCCGGCGCCAGCAAGTGTCCCAACAGGATGTCGAGGTACGGGATGGCGTCTGCGTCGACGGAGTTTTCCACCGATTCCGCCGCCGGGATCTCGTGGCTGTCGAGCCAGGCTTTTCCGTCGATGCTCAGCTCGTCGCGCTCGCAGAGCCATCGGGTGACGGCCAGGGCGTCGTCCATTCCGCTCAGGGCATGCTCGATCGGGAGAGTGGTTTTCAGGGGTGTGGGATCCGTGGATTCCAAAAACTCCGCGATGGCAATGGTCGGTCCCTGTGGTCCAGACAAAGGTTCCACGAATTGCACACGCCCCTCGCCGAGGCCCACAAGGCGGGCCAGGCGCTCCATCTGCTTGACGGTATGGCGCGCGTGTCCTTCCGCTCCGTTCAGCTTGCATGTGGACTCGTGCCTCCCCATGACCAGGACCCCGTTATAGCCTCGGGCGAGGGCGCCGATGATCATCGCCCGGGTCACGCCCCCCACGCAGGGAAGCTCCATCACGTTCGCTCCGTCAGGGATGTTGGGCGAGGTCGGTATTTTCAGGGCAGACCTGCCGCACGCGACAACAAGAATGCCCGCGGAGTTGTCGGGAAGATCCCGAGAAGCGCGCGGCTGGACTATCGCGCCGGTGGGGCACGCGGCCAGGCAGACGCCACAGCCTCGGCACGCCTCCCGATCGATCGTGGAGACCGGCGTCGCTCCCTTCTGCAGGACCACACGGGGAACTCTGAATGGGCACGCCTCTTCGCAGGCGCCGCAGCCCCGGCACTTTTCCGTCTCTACGCCGCAGACCGCGACGGGGAACTCCCTCTCCCAGATCTCGTAGACGCCGCCCTCGCGTCGATCCTTTATATGCCCGGTGGGACACACGGAGGCGCAGGAACCGCACCCGACGCAATCCGCGGGGGGCTTGTCGTCGAAGGTTCCGACTACCTTGTCGGAGCCTCGGTGGAGGGTTGAGATCGCGCTGGTGGCGTAGGTTTCGCACACCCGGGTGCACATCCCGCACAGGATGCAGGTTTCATCGCCCGCAGTGAAACGGGACTCGACGACGCCGAGCTTTTGCGCGAGCTTGCGAATCCGAGGGACGTTCGGGCAGCGGGCGAGCAGGGCCTCCATGGTCATGCGGCGGTAACGCACGACCTCTTGTGAGGCGGCGCGAAAGACCATCCCCTCGTCCACCGGGTAGTTGCATGCCGTGACAAATTTACTCCATCCGTCGCGAACGTGCTCCACGATGCAAAGCCTGCAGGCGCCCGCCGGTTCGAGGGCGTCGTGATGACAGAGGGTGGGGATGTAGATCCCCATGCGAGACGCCACGCTCAACAGGGAGGCACGGTACGGAGCGGTCATTTTGTGACCGTCGATGGTGATAGAAACAAGTTTTATGGATTGCTTGTCCATCATGTTCATTTTCTGGTGATCGCGTCTCTGGTACAGGCGGACAGGCAGGCTCCGCATTTGATACAGCCTGCCGCGTCGATCGTGTGAGTCTGTTTCTTGTCGCCGGCGATTACGTCCTCCGGGCAGACCTTGACGCAGGCGTGACAGCCGTCGCAGCGTTCGGGATCGATGGAGTAGGTTATGAGCTCTACGCAGACGCCGCCGGGGCAACGGCGCTCCTCGATGTGTGCCTCGTACTCGTCCCGAAAGTGGCGAATGGTGCTCAAGACCGGATTCGCGGCGGACCCGCCGAGGGCGCAAAGGGATGAGGAGGACATCCACTCGCCCAGCTCCTCGAGGATCTCGATGTCCTTCAATTCACCCTTGCCTTCAGTGATGCGGTCAAGCGTATCGAGAGCCGTTTTCAACCCTTCCCTGCAGGGCACGCACTTCCCGCAGGACTCCTCCTTGAGGAAGTGGATGAAGTACCTGGCCACGTCCACCATGCAGGTGTCCTCGTCCATGACGATCATGCCGCCGGAGCCCATCATGGAGCCGACTTCAGTCAGCTTCTGAAAATCCACCTGGAGATCGAGCATGCTTTGTGGGATGCAGCCGCCGGAGGGCCCGCCGGTTTGTACAGCCTTGAACTTCTTGCCTCCCGGGATCCCGCCGCCTATCTCGTAGACGATGTCTCGCACGGAGATGCCCATGGGCACCTCTACGAGGCCCGTGTTGTTGATCTTTCCAACCAGCGAGAAGATCTTTGTGCCTTTGCTCTGCTCCGTTCCCACCGAGGCGAACTTGTCCGCTCCGTCCCGGATGATCTCCGGGACGTTCGCCCAGGTTTCGACGTTGTTGAGCGTGGTGGGAAAATCGAACAGGCCGTGCTCCACCGTGTGAACATACTTTGCCCTCGGTTCGCCGGATCGACCTTCGAGGGAAGCCATCAGGGCGGTGGACTCGCCGCAGACAAAAGCGCCGCCGCCCCGGCTGATCCTGATATCGAACGAGAAGCCCGATCCGAGGATATCACTGCCGAGGAGCCCGGCGTGCCGTGCTTCATCGAGGGCGTCGGTCAGTCGCTCCACCGCGAGGGGGTATTCGTGGCGCACGTAGATGATGCCCTCCTGCGAGCCGACAGCGCGCGCGCCGATGAGCATGCCCTCGATGACAGCGTGGGGGTTACCCTCGAGGAGGCTCCGATCCATGAAGGCGCCGGGATCTCCCTCGTCGGCGTTGCAGATCACGAACTTGCGCTCACCCGGCGCATCGAGGCACAACCGCCATTTCCGGCCTGTGAGGAACCCGCCGCCGCCGCGTCCTCGGAGCCCCGATCGGGTCACTTCCTCGATGATCTCGTCGGGTTTCATCTGGAACAGGGCCTTCTCGATGGCTGCATACCCGCCAATCGAGAGGTAGTCGGTGATGTCTGTCGGATCTATGTACCCGTTGTGAGCGAAGACCAGGCGATGTTGCCTGGCGTAAAATGGGATGTCCTGCTCGTAGGCGATCCGATCGCCGCTCACGGGTTCCTTGTACAAAAGTTCATCGACGATCTCGTCTGTGGCTACGGTTCGCTCGATGATTTTCTTGACGTTGCGGAGCTTGACCTTGGGATAGAACACATTGCTCGGCCTTACCACTACGATAGGACCCTGCTCGCAAAAACCGTGGCAGCCTGTCACCACAAGCTTGAACTCCGAGGCGAGAGCCTGAGCTTCGAGCTCCTCGCGCACCTTTTCGGCGACCTCCTTGCATCCTGCGGCCTGGCAACCGGTTCCGCCGCAGACGGTTACGCTCTTGCGCTTTGATGGGTGTGTGACGGACACCTTTTTCCTGATCTCCGCGAGGGCCTTCGCAGTGGGGATCCTCTCGATCATGACTGCCCCTCGTCTTTTGCGGATTGCTCGAGCTTCTCCAGCAGCTTCTTCATCTTGTTGACGTTCATGTGGCCGTGGTGCACGTCGTTGACCTCCACCACCGGACCGATGGCGCAGGCTCCCACGCAGCCCACGCTCTGGAAGGTGAACTCACGGTCCTCCGTGGTGCCCCCGGGTTCTATGTCGAGCACGCGCTTGACAGTTTCGAGGATGAGCGGCGCCTGACGAACGTGGCAGGCGGTTCCCATGCACACGCGAACCAGGTTGCGTCCACGGGGCACGAGGCTCAACACGTTGTAGAAGGTGGCCACCGAGTAGACCTGTGCGGCGGGGATCTGAAGCCGGGCGGAGACTTCCTTCAGAGCGTCCGTCGGCAGGTACCCGAACTCGGACTGCACGTCCTGGAGAATCATGACCAGGCTGGTCCGCTCGACAGGGTATTTCGAGAAAATCCGTTCGAGCATTTGGTATGCCTTGCTCTTTGAATGCCAGTTATACGAAGGTCGTATACCAGATCGGGCGCACGCTTGTCGTGATCATTAGGTTCAGATAAAGAAACAAGGTTTTATAGTAACAATTGTATATAATTTTGTTACGCCGTATCATTTTTTCGTGTCCAATGGACAACTAATGTCCAGTGGTCAATCTGTGTTGGAAATTGGATTAAGTCGCTTCCCCAATGGGAGCATATGGAGAAAAATTATGTATCTGCGTGTTTTGATTCCGATTTTCTTGGGAATTGTCGTCGGATGGATGGGATGTTCGGACGAAGGTGCGGGGTTCGATTTCGATGCGGGCGGTGACACGGATACGGATACCGACGGCGACACCGACGGCGACACCGACGGCGACACCGACGGCGATACCGACGGCGATACCGACGGCGATACCGACGGCGACACCGACACGGACACCGACACGGATACCGACACGGATACCGATACGGACACCGATACGGACACCGACACCGACACGGGCACCGGCACCGGCTACGATCCCACGGCGGATACAGACGGAGACGGAATCTCGGATGTGGACGAGGGGATCGCGGGGTTGATCGACACGGACTCCGATGGCACTCCGGACTACCTGGATGACGATTCGGACGGGGACGGCATCCTGGACGTCGACGAGGCGGGCGACGGGGATGTGAGCACGTCGCCTCTCGACAGCGATTCGGACGGCACCCCTGATTTCCAGGACACGGACTCGGACGGTGACGGCATCCTGGATTCCGTTGAGGGCAGCGTCGACAGCGATACGGACGGCACCCCGGACTACCTGGATCTGGACTCGGACGGTGACGGCATCCTGGATTCAGTGGAGACCGACGGCGACGCGGACAGCGACGGCACTCCGAACTACCTGGACGACGATTCGGACGGTGACGGTATTCCGGATTCGGTGGAGACCGGCGCCGATGCGGATTCGGACGGTACGCCCAATTTCCTGGATCTGGATTCGGACGGCGACGGCCTGTGGGACATCGTGGAGGCGGGTTCGAATCCGCTCATCCCGCAGGACACGGACTCGGACGGTACGGCCAATTATCTGGACCTGGATTCGGACGGTGACGGGCTGTCGGACGGTTTGGAGGTGATGTACGGCCTGAATCATCTGTCGATCGACACGGACGGGGATACCATCTCGGACACGTATGATGGTTTTTTAGACACGAACGGCGACGGCACAATCGACGGCCTGGACCTGGACTCGGACGGCGACGGGATCCCCGATGCGGTCGAAGCGGGGGACTCGATACTCTCGACCCCGCCGGTGGACTCGGATCTGGACGGCCTGCCTGACTTCCAGGATCTGGACTCGGACGGGGATCTGCTGCCGGACGCGGCCGAGCTGGCGGCGGGCACGGATCCCACCAACCCCGACTCGGACGGCGACGGCGCCAGTGATTTCGTGGAGGTGACCGCCGGGACGGATCCCATGGACGACGCCGACAACCCGGCCGCCAACGGGGACTTCGTGTTTATAATGCCTTACAACGGCACGGCAACCCCGGCGTCCGACACGCTGGATTTCTCCTCCGATTTGCAAAAGGCGGATCTCTACTTCCTGGTGGACGTTTCCGGCTCCATGGTCGACATCCTGAGTAACATCAAGGCCAATATGGCTACGGTCATCAATGATGCCACCGCGTTGATTCCTGATCTGCAGACTGGAATCGGATCCTTCCTTTACGCCGAATGCGCGAACTACAAGGTCTACGATCATAGGCTGGACATTCAATCGAGCCCGTCTGTGGCGGCGTCAACCTTCCCCGCGTATAGTTCGACGTACGAAACCAGTTGCTGCTCCGAGCCACCCCTCTCGGCAATGTACTGTACGGCGACCGGGTACGGCACCAGCGAGGCCGCCTCGGCGGGGGTCACAGTTCCCCCTGGGATTCCCAACGAGGTGAGTTGTGCCCACGAACCGGGAGCGTGCCCGTTGGGATACCTTGGCTATCCATGCTTCCGTCCAGGTGCCCGTCCAATCATTGCGCTCGTAACTGATGAGGGTTTTGCCCAGTACACCGGAACCACCCAGGCGGAGACTATCGCCGCCCTCAATGCCATCGGAGCCAAGACTCTGGGGCTATACGGCGTGAGTTCCTGGGGATATGCGGGGCGCGATGCCATGCTTATCTTCATGGCGGCCCAGGGGTCGGTGGACGCCTTCGGCAACCCACTGGTTTTTGATGCCACAACGTCAGCTTCTTCAACCATCGTGAACGCCATTCAGGCTCTTGCACAGGTTCCGATGGATCTCTGGGCCTACGGGACCGACAATTACGATGGGATAGATTCCTACGGTCTTAACGATACGGTGGACACTGTCAGCGAGTTCATCGACTACATGGAAACCACCGACACCGGTGTCATCTGCACTACCTGGCCTACGTACGATGATGACGGCGACAGTCACGACGACACGCACCTGCAGGTGGATCCGGGCAACAGGGTCTGCTGGGACATCCACGTCAAGGACAACGTGACCGTTCCCGCAACCGCGTACCCGCAGATCTTTACCGCAACCATCCATGTGTGGGGAGACGGCGTCACCGAGGTGGACTCGCGCATGGTGTTCTTCCTGGTGCCCCCGACCGTCGGGTAGTTGCGATCTTCGAACCCTGCCTGTTTTTTCTCAGTCTTTCGAAGATGTCGAACGAGCGCGCTTCAACCGATAGACGCCCCAGATAACGAGGGCTCCGCCCGCCATCGCCAGGAATGTTCCGCTGTTGGTGCCGATGAGCGCGAACTTTCCGGACAGGCCGCCCACGATAAACACCAGGCCGATGATGATGTTGAGGATGCCGCCGATCTTCATGTTCTCAAGCTATAGGATTTTGGACGGGACGACAATATGAGAAGATCTATTCCAGATAACCAAGCGCCCGCAGGGATTCCACCTCGTCCTCGTTGAGTTTTGCCCTGATGGGAGCGGGGGCGTCTTTCGCCGTCTTGGAGGCGCGTTCGGTTTCCAGTATCCTGTTGAGCATGGTCACAACGACGGCGAAGCTGTTGGGGCTCGCTCCCTTCGAAGAGGTGTGGCTGATCAGGTTGTCGGCCTCCAGGGGGTCCTTTTTTAAGTTGTACAGCTCTTTCCTTTTTGTGCGCTCATCTCGAATGAGCTTGAAGTCGCCGTGCCGTACGGAGACGCGATTGGACCTGGCCTGGGGACGGTAGGTCTCCGACACCGCCGGGCGCATGCCGATGTCTTTGAGCGGCCACAGATTCTTGCCCCGGATGGTGGGGGGCGACTTAAAACCGAAAAAGTGGCCTATGGTCGGAAGTAGATCGATGTGCCTGACAGGTTCCGAGACCCGCCTACCGGCATTTGTTTCGTTTGGGAGGGCGATGATCAAGGGAACGTGGACGAGGCTTTCGTAGAGACGTTGGACGTGCTCGAAGACACCGTTGCGTTCGCCGAGCTCCTCCCCGTGATCCGAGGTGAGCACCACCATGGTGTTGTTCCACAAGCCAAGAGCGGTCATGCGCTCGAAAAGCTCGCCGATCCGCGCGTCCACGTAGGCTGTCTCCTGTGCGTAGCCCTGTTGTTTTTGTTCCACGGAAAGCAATAAGTGACTCTTGACGCGGATTGTGCAGGTTGCGGGCTTTTGCCCGTTGATGACGGTCATGGCGGCTATTGAACGGGCTTCGAGGATCCTGGCGTCACCAGGTTTCTTTGCCGGGCGTCCCCATTCGTCGCTGAATTTCGGCGAGAGGCCCTTGGGGAACTTCCAGCGGGACAGGTGTATCCTGTGATCTCCTTTTGACGTGAACACTACCGTGTTTATACCGGGGCGAAGAGCGAGCTCGATATGGTGGTATCTGCCGTCGATGAGAATCGGTTTGATCGGATTTCCATTGAGGGTGATTTCCACAGTCTGGTACCAGCTCGGCGGAACATACGGGCCGTGAGGATCGGAGTAGTGGGCGAGAAGGAAGAACGGTTCGGACGAATTGTCGTCGAGCCACGGGAGCATCTCCTCGTTCAACTCACCGGCGGTCTTCCACCAGTAGTGGGGGAACTCCTCGTGTATCGCGTCGAAGCCCTGGAGGATCTTGTACTTGCTCTTCAACGCCTCGAGGCTGATGAACGCGGCGGTTGCGCAGGAGCGACCTCTGAGAATCTCCGCCAAGGTAACGTAATTCGATCGCAGCACGTCGGCGTTGTTGTGCACCCCGTGCCGCGACGGCAGCAGCGACGTGAACATGGATGCGTGGCTCGGTCCGGTGATGGGCGCGTGGCTGTACGCCTGCTCGAACAGCACACCCCGCTTCGCGAGGGCCTCCATGTTGGGGGTTGCGGTGGGTCCGCCGTGAAGCGCGATCTGGTCCGCGCGCAGGGTGTCGATAACAATGAAAAGGAGATTGGTAGGAGCGATCTTGGGGGGAAGGCGTTCTTCATCGCCACAGCATGATGCAACGGCCAGGGCGGTTAGTAAGACCATGGCCGAAAGTAGCTTCGCACCGGCATGTGTGCGAGCGGGACAAGAGCATTCGTTTCGGTTCCGGATAGTCGTCATTGAAGTAGGTGCACCTTACCGCCGCTTGGGGTTCGGGGCAATCCTGTCGAGGAAGGGGAATGGGTCGCGTTTTTCTAGATTTCGGAGAAGGAGAGGCTGAGGGGCATCACGGTGTTGCCCGTGGCCTCGCTCACCACCAGGTAGGCGTAGGAATCCGAGCTGATCGTTCCGAGGATCTGCAACATTTCGGGATTCTCGGCCGATTGCACGCAGGAATCGGCATCGCAGGAATCGACCTCTCGCAGGGTCACGTTGGAGGAAGTGGTCTCGGCCACACCGACGGATAACCCGGCCGGAATCCGTACCACGAACCAGATGTCCTCGCCGCCGCCGCCGTCGCCGCAGTTGGTCCCTCCTGAGAACGTTTGTCCGAAGTCGGTCCAGAGACCGTTCCATGTGAACGGATACGAGTCTACGTAGATGACCTGCTCACATCCCTCGGACATGCAATACATGAAGTTGCTGGCCGAGAGGTATCCGCAGGTGCCGCCGCAGCTGACAACTGACGGCGTACTCGTGGGGGTGTTGCACCAGACCACCTGGCCCAGATCCTGGGTGCAGCAACCGTAGTACTCCGGGTTGGAAGTGATGGGCGAGAACGCCCATGCCGCGGCGTCGCAGGCGGATGGGGGCGGATCGGGACAGCACACGACCTCGGTCTCCACCAGTGCGGTCAGCTCACACTGTGACGGCGGCGGATCCGTGTCGGTATCCGTGTCGGTGTCCGTGTCGGTGTCTGTATCCGTGTTGGTGTCCGTGTCCGTATCGGTGTCCGTGTCGGTATCGGTGTCGCACGATCCCACAGAGCAGCCGTACAAACAAACGGTGCACCAGGAATCGGTTGTGTCGTACTCGCAAATGGCGTCGGTTGTGCAATCGTCCACCGTTATCCAACCGCCCGGCACGGTGCTCCCGTTGCACAGCTCGCTCGTGCCACTGCAGTACTGGGTCGTGTCCTGCTCCTGGGCGTCGGCGCCACAGTCGGTGCTCGTACAAGAATAAGCGGTCGTCATGTCGCAGGGATACGTGGACGGACGGTATGTGCCTGCCGCTGTATCGCAGCAGATCCCGCTTGTGCAGTCTGGTACGTTGCAGCTTCCGGTCGTGCAGCCGTAGGGACAATTGGTGCACCAGGCGTTCGATGTATTGAACTCACAGATGTCGCTCGGCCCGCAATCGCCAATTAGTGTCCAGGTAGTATCCCATTGAAGATTGCCCGTGCCGCATGTGTCGGACGCCCCGGTACAGTAACGATATTGATATCGCATCCGGGCATCCGCGCCGCAATCGCCGCTCGTACACCCGTACTCGGTATCCTCTGGAGTCGCCGAGCACTGCGTGGTCGAGGGCAGGAAGCCGTCCCCCGGGCAATCGGCAGCCACCCCGTTACAGAACTCGGCTACATCACAGACTCCCACCAAAGCTCGGCATTCGGTAGTTGACGGCAGGTAGTCACACCCGTCGCAGCAATCGCCGGTTGTACAAACGCACGTGTCAGTATCCGTGCCGGTATCCGTGTCGGTGTCTGTATCCGTATCGGTGTCGGTGTCCGTGTCGGTATCCGTGTCGGTATCCGTGTCGGTATCGCCGTCAGCGTCGGTGTCCGTGTCGCCGTCCGTGTCGGTATCCGTGTCGGTTGCTCCGGAATCCCCCTTGAACGATGAGAGTTCTCCACTGCACCCGATCATCAGGAGCCAGGCAAAGAAGACGGGAAGGATACGGGTAAAAACTCTCATTGCACTCCTCCTTACAAAGGACTCTCTTTGTCAGAAACAAAACCGCATTTTAATGATAGCACAATATTCCAAACTCATATTCAAATAGTGAACTGGAAATGTCAGGCCCCTCATGATATCCAACAAGCAACATGTTGCTCGAAACAGCCTTACAAACCTGAAGAAACGGTAGGACAAAAGAAGCCGCGCTTGACGTGGACGGCGAGGCGATTCACGCGTAGACTGCCTGGGCGGAACAAAAGGAGTGAACGATGAGCAATCTTGCAAAGGTTTCGATTGTGATGCTGGTGGGAGCCCTCTTTGCGCTCTTTTTCGGGTGTATGTCGGATGGGATCCGCGATGATATCGAGTATGAGGATGCGGGCGTCGACAGCGGATCCGACACGGATACCGACACGGATACCGACACGGACGCCGATGCGGGACCGGATGCCGGGTGATATGGATCGGAACACGGACTGCACGGGCCGGCTGCTGAGGAGGTCGGAATGAACGATTTTCAGCCCATCGTGCCCGGTATCGTGGAAAGCCCGGGAGACATTTCAAAGCCCGCGCAGCCCCCGTACAATCCCTGGAAGCGCTCGCGGCCCTACGTGGTGTTCGGTCTCGGGATGGGGGCCGCCTCCATGCTTTTCATGTGCATATTGCCCCACGCGGTGATTGCTGGCTGGTTCGCGCTTGCGTTGGGGATCCCGGCGGTCGTGGTGGCAAACGAGGAAATACGGCGACATCCGGAGGCGCAGAGCGTGCCGTTCATCGTCTGGGGAAAGCGCACGGGCAAGCTGGGTATCATCATCGGGCCGGCGACTGCGGTGATATGGATACTGATCATCGCGGTCGCCGGGTATTAGTTTCTGAAAGGAATGTCGAATGGACGTATTCGAGGCCATGGCGGAGCGCCGTAGCGTTCGCGAGTACACATCGGAGCAGGTGGGCCGGGCAGATTTGGACAGGATCCTGGAGGCCGGAAGGATGTCCGCTTCGTGGGCCAACACCCAGTGCTGGGAGATCGTCCTGGTGCGAGAACCCAAGATGAAGGAGAAACTCGCCGACACCCTATCGGAGCACAACCCGGCGAGGAAGGCGGTGGTCCAGGCCCCCGTCGTGATCGTGGCGTGCGGCAAGAAAGGGAAGTCCGGATGCAAGAAGGGCGAGCACACGACCGTGCTGGGTGACTGGCTCATGTTCGACGTGGCCTTGTTCCTTAGCAACGTGACCCACGCGGCCCACGCTCTGGGGTACGGCACAGTCCACGTGGGGTTGTTCGATCAAGACGAGGTGGCTCGCTTGCTGCGCGTCCCGGACGATGTGCAGGTTGTAGAGATTATTCCCCTTGGCAGGCCGGAAGGCCCTTTCAAGAGCGCGCCGCCTCGGAAAGACATCCGTGAGTTCTGCCACGAAGAGAAATTCCAGGGAATCTCATAAGAACCCCATCCCGGCCCCTCCTTCGCCAAGGCTACGGAGGGCAGGCTTCCCTTTCGAGGGGAAGGGGAAGATGATGGAGACCTCTTTAACCCCATCCCGGCCTTCCCCTGCGAGGGGAAGGGGA